>VOFI01003031.1_pt1 | contig 180745 bp, 186 predicted proteins | sample 5384131 | NCBI WGS metagenome assembly VOFI01 (sample SAMN12384728, study PRJNA508395) | human gut metagenome | isolation source: healthy gut H | host: Homo sapiens | reverse complement strand
TGGTTGATAATGATCTTCTGATTTTCAACAGAGAAGGATGAGCAGATTTCTGTGATACGGATTTTGGATTCTCGCAGAGAGGAATTTCGATTGAGTAAAGCATATGAGCAGAAAATTGACGTGGTAAATGTCATTACTGCTCCAGAAATTGAAATGCTGATTATTCATGCGGAAGGAGCATATGATCAGTTTAAGCGTTCTGGAAAAAAACCAAGCGAATTTTGTAAAATAAATCTTCGGATGCATGATGTGAAGTCGTATGATTTTGTGAAGCAGTATTTCAGTAATCCTCAGCTCTTGGTGAAAGCCATAAAAGAGTATCGCAGAACAGCAAATATCCCCAAAGGAGAATACAGCTTGTCTGATTTGCTGAGATGAGCGTTGCTTTTTTGATACATTGGCCGTGACTCAAATGGTCACCAGGAGATAAACGGGTACCAGTTTATAGAAAACAGAATAGAATCTCTGGGGTGATAAGAAAAAGTACAGAGAAACCATATTTTCAGAAAGCGCTGCCGGGTGCTGTATCAGCATGATACCTGGCAGGCTTTATCCATATCAGTATATGGAGATTGGAGACAACAGCATATGAAAGAAAACTGGGTTTATCGGCGAGGTGATTTATATCTCGCCAATCTCGGTGTTCCGGTCGGATCAAAGCAGGGCGGTGTTCGTCCTGTTGTGGTTCTTCAGAATGATGTCGGCAATTATTATGCGCCGACGATCACGATTGCTCCGCTGACATCGAAAATTGAGAAGAAGCGAAAACAGCCAACGCATTTCTTTCTCCGTAAAGCAAAGGGACTGGCAAAACCGTCTATGGTATTGGCAGAACAGCTCGACACCTGCGACAAGATATGCGTGATTCGCTATCTTGGGCGGGTAAGTAAGGGGCAGATGCGTGGGATTGATGAAGCTGTAAGGATTCAACTTGGATATTACATTCCGGAACAAGCAGAGAAAAAAAGACAGGGCAAATGCCGAAAGGATGGCGAAGAAGGCGATGGATAAACTGATTACAAGGAAAGAAGCAGCCAGTATACTGGGAATCAGCGTAAAAACACTGGATGCTGCAAGAACAGACGGTTTGATCTCCTATGTTCAGTATGTGGAAAACGGCTGCGTTTATTTCACGGAAGTGGGGATTCAGGAGTACATTGCAAAATGTACGCACCGTGCAAAACCGATGGAACGTGCTGCGACATATCGCAAACCTCGAAGCTTTAGGCGGTGAAAATCGACATCGTTGAGTACGGACGATGAATCCGCAATAATGAAAGCATCAACAGGATTGGAGGTAATGATATGGCGGCAAGAAGAATGATGCTTCCCGATTATGGTACGGTGAGTATGAAGGGAACGCAATATTAACGAACCCGTGTAACAGATCAGCAGGGACGGCGGGTTTCCTTATATGCAAGAACGAGAGAGGAACTGTACCAGAAGGAACAGGAAGCGATCCAGCAGATTGAGAACAAGACGTATTGCCGCAGTACACCTACAGTGGAGGAGTATTGCGAGAAATGGCTGCTGATGCAGTCGGCACAGATCAGGATGACAACGCTGATTGACTATACATCGAAAGTGAAGAACTACATCATCAAGCCATTGGGCGATATGCATATGGGAGATGTAACAGCAGATGACATTCGCCTGGCACTGTTGGCGGCATCGAAAAGTCGGCATCCGTGTACAAATCAGTGAACGTTCTATATAAGTGTATTTTCACGGCAGCAATGGAGAGTAAGATCATTGATGAGAATCCGACCATCTATCTGAAGAAGAATGTGGGCGGGATTCCCCAGAAGGACCGCCTCCCGCTTACGGATGAGCAGGTGGATAAGCTGCTGGATGCCATTTACGGCTTACCGCCGTATGTGTTCGTGATGCTGGGGCTGTACGCAGGATTGCGGAGAGAAGAAATCCTCGGACTTCAATGGGATTCGGTGTATCTTGATTGCGAGGCTCCGTACCTTACCGTTCGGAGAGCCTGGCATACGGAGCATAATCGCCCGGTGATTCTGACAGAGCTGAAAACAAAGGCAGCGCATCGGAATGTCCCTCTGCCGGACAATCTTCTGGAATGTCTGAAAGAGGCGAAGAAGACATCGACATCGGATTTTGTGGTTGCAAACCGGGATGGAGACCCGTTGTCCTATACGCAGTTCAAGAGATTATGGCAGTATATCGTAACCCGTACCACCAAGGAACGCTGCTATTACCGCTATGAAGATGGCAAGAGGGTGAAGCATACGGTGAAGCCGGTTCTGGGGCAAAAGGCAGCACACAATGGAAATGTGGTTTACAGTCTGGACTTTGAGGTGACTCCGCATCAGCTGCGGCACACCTACATTACGAATCTGATTCATGCTTCGGTTGATCCGAAGACAGTTCAGTATCTTGCCGGTCATGAAAGCAGCAAGATCACCATGGATATTTACGCCAAGGTGAAATATAATCGCCCAGAGCAGCTCGCAGGAGTGCTGGAAGATGCTTTTGCATCGTGGGATTAAGAGTAAATCAGAAAGAAATTAGGGCAGGGATGGTCAAAAATCCCTGCCTTTTTACATACATTCGACATCCTTGAAGGAAGTGCTGTACGCCATGATAATAAAAGTGACAACACGCAATGTATGAAGATAGATAGGAGGAGAACACATGGCTAAAGGGAAAAAGCGTCCTGCTGAACTTCCGGAATACGGAACAGTGATGATGAAAGGGGTACAGTATTACCGCACCCGGATTACAGATGCAGACGGAAAGAGAGTGGCGATTTACGGGCTGACACGCGAAGAATTGTATGACCGGGTGGAAGATGCCCAGAAGAAAATCGCGGAAGTGGTTTTCCATAGAGAGAATCCGACCGTGGAAGAGTACTGTGAAAAATGGTTGCTGATGCGGTCTGGAACGGTAAGAACCAATACGTTGGAGGGATACGCACGGATGGTGAATCGGTACATCGTGGGTCCAATTGGACAGATGTATATGGACGAGGTGACCACAGATGACCTGCGGCTGCTGATGGTTCCGTTATCAAAAGGTTCTTCCGGAATGTATGGTCAGCTCAATATGCTGATTAAGAACATTTTTAATTCAGCAGAAGAGAGCAAGGTGATTAAAGAGAATCCATCCAAAACGATTTGCGCAAGAGGCGGAAAGCCAGCGAAACGGCGCGAGGCTTTGACGGATGAACAGACTGCCATTTTGCTGGATAGCATTCGTGAGCTTCCACCGTATGTCTTCGTGATGATCGGTTTGTACGCGGGATTGCGTAGAGAAGAGATCCTTGGATTAAAATGGGACTGCGTATTCCTGGATGAAAAAACGCCGTACATTTCGGTAAGGCGTGCATGGCATGTGGAAGGCGGTGAGCCGGTAGTCAACACGCTATTGAAGACACCGGCAGCAAAACGAGATGTTCCGATTCCAAAATGCCTGGTAGCCTGTCTCAAGGAAGAAAGGGAAAAATCAGAATCGGAATATGTGATCTCGAATTCGAAGGGAACTGTTTTGACGGAAACACAGTTTGTGAGAGTCTGGAAGTACATAACAGTCCGTTCTACTGCAGAACGCTGTTATTACACTTATGTAAATGGACAGTCCATCAAGCATAGAATAAAGCCAAGGCTTGGTGAGCATCAGCCGAATAATCCCAAACTGGTGTATACGATGGACTTCAAGGTGACTCCGCACATGCTGCGGCACACCTACATCACCAATCTGATTTACAAAGGTGTTGATCCTAAGACGGTGCAGTATCTGGCAGGCCATGAGAACAGCCAAACGACTATGGACATCTATGCGAAAGTCAAGTATAATAAACCTGAGGAATTAAGCAGCGTTGTGAATGCTGCATTCGGGCTGCGTTAAACTGCACCAAAAATTTCGCGATTTCGTGGGTTTACCTATGGGTTTACTGAGAGAGGAAAGCCCGAAAAACCGCATGAATACTGGTCTTTTTGGATCAAGGTCAGGTGAATACGGTCTGAAGGCTGCACGTCGTGCACCCCAGTTCTCCAAGCGCTGATTTATCTCAGTGTGCATTTTTACGGCTCTGCTTCGGCAGAGCCGTTTTTTGCTGCCCCTTTCCCGGAGAACAGGGGAGCACGACTGCGCATCTCCGACGGTTGCCCCGCAAGGGGCGAGCCGGAGGCGCTTATTGATCTTTGCTCAAGCATCGCGTGCAGGGCGCAGCCCTGCCAGCGATGCTCCCCAGTTCTCCAAGCGCTGATTATATTTCAGATGCAACTTTACGGCTCTGCTTCGGCAGAGCCGTTTTTTGCTGCCCCCTTTTCCGGAGAACAGGGGAGCACGACTGCGCATCTCCGGCGGTTGCCCCGCAAGGGGCGAGCCAGAGGCGCTTACAAAACTTTGCTCAAGCATCGCGTGCAGGGCGCAGCCCTGCCAGCGATGCTCCCCAGTTCTCCAAGCGCTGATTATGTTTCAGATGTATCTTTACGGCTCTGCTTCGGCAGAGCCGTTTTTTGTTGCCCCTTTCCCGGAGAACAGGGGAGCACGACTGCGCATCTCCGGCGGTTGCCCCGCAAGGGGCGAGCCGGAGGCACTTACAAAACTTTGCTCAAGCATCGCGTGCAGGGCGCAGCCCTGCCAGCGATGCTCCCCAGTTCTCCAAGCGCTGATTATATTTCAGATGCAACTTTACGGCTCTGCTTCGCAGAGCCGTTTTTGCTGCCCCCCTTTTCCGGAGAACAGGGGCACGACTGCGCATCTCCGGCGGTTGCCCCGCAAGGGGCGAGCCGGTGGCGCTGACAGATCTTTGCTCAAGCATCGCGTGCAGGGCGCAGCCCTGCCAGCGATGCTCCCCAGTTCTCCAAGCGCTGATTATATTTCAGATGCAACTTTACGGCTCTGCTTCGGCAGAGCCGTTTTTTGTTGCCCCTTTCCCGGAGAACAGGGGAGCACGACTGCGCATCTCCGACGGTTGCCCCGCAAGGGGCGAGCCGGAGGCGCTCAAAGATCTTTGCTCAAGCATCGCGTGCTAAAACAAAAAGCATGGTTTTGCGTCTATTCTGCAAACTTTTTATGAACCCTATTGACAAAGTGGGTGAATAGGAGTATATTTTTAGCAGTCGAGCAGATAGAGTGCTAAAAGCAAAACAAACTGCTCCGTAGGAGGTGTGCAAGACCATGAAGAAGAACATCTGTATAATCAACTCACGGCTCTGCCGCCGCCGGGCGCGGAGCTGTTAGCAAAGAACTTATCCGTCCGCTAAAATAAACCTTCCGGTATGAATGGAGGCTTGACTTTATGAATACCAATCAATATACCCAAAAGACCCTTGAGGCTTTGCAGGCAGCCCAGCAGCTGGCTGTGGAGTATCAGCACAATGCGCTGGAGCCCGCCCACCTGCTGCACGCACTGGCTGCGCAGGAAAACGGCCTGATTCCCCAGCTGCTGCAAAAGCTGAATGTTGACCCCGGCAGCTTTGCCGCCGCCGTGGCGGAAAAGCTGTCCGCGCTGCCTCGGGTGTCCGGCTCCGGTCGCGACCCCGATAAGGTCTATATCTCGCAGGCCACCGATAAGGTGCTCAGCGCCGCCGCCCGCGAAGCCAAGGCCATGAAGGATGACTTCATCAGCGTGGAGCATCTGTTCCTTGGCCTGCTGGACGAGCAGGACCAGACCACCAGTGAGCTGTTCCGCGCCTTCAACCTGAAAAAGGACGCCTTTTTGCAGCAGCTTACCGCCGTGCGCGGCAACCAGCGGGTGACCACCGATAACCCGGAGGACACCTACAATGCGCTGCAGAAGTACGGCCAGGATCTGGTGGAACTTGCCCGCAAGCAGAAACTGGACCCCGTCATTGGTCGAGATCAGGAGATCCGCAATGTGATCCGTATCCTGTCCCGTAAGACCAAAAACAACCCCTGCCTGATCGGTGAGCCCGGCGTTGGTAAAACCGCCATCGCCGAGGGTCTGGCGCAGCGCATCGTGCGTGGCGATGTGCCCGAAAACCTGAAGAACCGCACCGTGTTCAGCTTGGACATGGGCGCTCTGGTGGCCGGTGCAAAGTACCGCGGCGAGTTCGAGGAACGCTTAAAGAGCGTGCTGAACGAGGTGAAGAAGAGCGAGGGCAAAATCATCCTCTTCATCGATGAGCTGCACACCATCGTGGGTGCCGGTAAGACCGATGGCGCAATGGACGCAGGCAACCTGCTCAAGCCCATGCTGGCGCGCGGCGAGCTGCACTGCATCGGCGCGACCACGCTGGACGAGTACCGTCAGTATATCGAAAAAGACCCCGCACTGGAGCGCCGGTTCCAGCCGGTGCAGGTGGATGAGCCTACTGTGGAGGATACCATCTCCATCCTGCGCGGCCTGAAGGAACGGTACGAGGTGTTCCACGGCGTAAAGATCAACGATAGCGCCCTGATTGCCGCTGCCACCCTTTCTGACCGCTATATCACCGACCGCTTCCTGCCGGATAAGGCCATCGACCTTGTGGATGAAGCCTGCGCCATGATCAAGACCGAGATGGACAGTATGCCCAGCGAGATGGACGATCTGGCACACCGCATCACCCAGCTGCAGATCGAGCAGGTGAGCCTGAAAAAGGAGACTGACGCTCTGAGCCAGAGCCGCTTGAAGGATCTGGAAAAGGAGCTTGCCGAATTGCAGGATAAGTTCCGCAGCATGAAGGCAAAGTGGGAGAACGAGAAGAACGCCATTGGCAAGGTGCAGACTCTGCGTGAGCAGATCGAGCAGACCAATGCCGCCATTGAGAAAGCCCAGCGCGAGTACGACCTGAACAAGGCCGCCGAACTGAAGTACGGCAAGCTGCCCCAGCTGCAAAAAGAGCTGGCCGAAGAGGAAAAGGTGGCTGCTGCCAAGAAGGAGGACAGCCTGCTGCGTGACCGCGTGACCGACGAGGAGATCGCCCGCATCGTGGCACGCTGGACCGGCATCCCGGTAGAGAAGCTGGTGGAGGGCGAACGCGAGAAGCTGCTGCATCTGGACGATGTGCTGCACCAGCGGGTCATCGGTCAGGACGAGGCTGTGACCAAGGTGAGCGAAGCCATTCTGCGCAGCCGCGCCGGTATTGCCAACCCCAACCGCCCCATCGGCAGCTTCCTGTTCCTCGGCCCCACCGGCGTGGGCAAGACCGAGCTGGCCAAGGCACTGGCACAGGCACTGTTTGACGACGAGCGCAACATGGTGCGTATCGATATGACCGAATATATGGAGAAGTTCAGCGTCAGTCGCCTGATCGGCGCGCCTCCGGGATATGTCGGTTATGAAGAGGGCGGCCAGCTGACCGAGGCTGTGCGCCGCAAGCCTTACAGCGTGGTGCTGTTCGATGAGGTGGAAAAAGCTCACCCCGACGTGTTCAACATCCTGTTGCAGGTGCTGGACGATGGCCGCATCACGGATAGTCAGGGCCGTACCGTGGACTTCAAGAACACGGTCATCATCCTGACCTCCAACCTTGGCAGCGATATCATCCTGAACGATCTGGAGCAGCGCCGTGCGCAGGGCTCCAACGAGCTGAGCGAGGATGCAAAGCACCAGATCGACCTGCTGCTCAAGAGCAAGTTCCGTCCCGAATTTTTGAACCGTTTGGACGAGATCGTCTACTACAAGAGCCTGACCAAGGACGAAATGCGCAAGATCGTGGATCTGCAGCTGCAGGATCTGCGTAACCGCATGGAGGAGGGCAAGCACCTCAAGCTGGAGGTCACCACCGCCGCCAAGGACTTCATCATTGATTCTGCCTACGACAGTGTTTATGGTGCACGTCCCATCAAGCGCTTCATCCAGAGCCGCGTGGAGACCCTGATCGCCAAGGCCATCATCAAGGGCAGTTATGCCGAGGGCGATACCCTGACGGTGGATTATGACGGCAGCGCATTGGTTCTGCGTTAAAATTTACCGGTTTTGTACATGGAGTACAGACCAAACGCTTGCACCCGTGTGCAGAATATGTTATTATAGAAAATAACATTGATGTGCTTTTCATCGTGGAAATGGCAACGATGGAAAGCACATTTTTGTATACGGAAAAGCCCGCTTGGCACGGTTGAAGCACAATGAAAAAAATACAACGAGCAAATAAATCTAAATTTAAAACAGAAAGTTGAGTGTGATTCCCCTTTTTATGGACGATGGCAGTATGACGCTCTGGGTAGCGCTGGTAGTATTGGTGGTATTCTCCGCCTTTTTCTCCGCATCCGAGACCGCATTTTCTTCCCTGAATCAGATCCGCCTGAAAAGCCGCGCCGAGGACGGCGATACCTCTGCCGCCCGGGTGCTGGCAATGGCTGAAAAATACGACAAGCTGCTTTCCACCATCCTCATCGGCAACAATATCGTAAACATTGCCGCAGCTTCTATTGGCACCATCATTTTCACCAAGATGCTGGGTGCAGAGCGGGGCGCTACGGTGTCCACCATGGTGCTGACCATTGTGGTTCTGATCTTTGGCGAGGTGACCCCCAAGAGCCTTGCAAAGGAGATGCCGGAGACGGTTGCCACCGCAGTTGCGCCGGCGCTCAGCCTGCTGATGCTGGTGTTTACCCCGCTGACCTGGCTGTTCACCCAGTGGAAGCGCCTGTTGGGGCATTTTATCCACAGCACCGAGGAGGACACCATCACTGAGGGCGAGCTGATGACCATGGTCAGCGAAGCCGAGAATGACGGCGAACTGACCGACCGGGAAAGTGAGCTGATCCGCAGCGCCATCGAGTTTGATGATGTGGAGGTGGAAGAGATCCTCACGCCCCGCGTGGATGTGATCGCGGTGGAGGACGATCTCTCGCTGGATGAGGTGGCACAGACCTTTGCGGAATCCGGCTACTCCCGTCTGCCGGTGTACCACGACACCATTGATAACATCATTGGTGTGGTACATGAAAAGGACTTCTACATGGCACGCCTGAAAAAGGAGACCAAGCTGGAGGATCTGGTCAAGCCCACCCTCTACACCACAGGCTCCACTCAGATCTCCCAGCTGCTGCGCACCCTGCGCGAGCAGCACCATCACATGGCTGTGGTGGTGGACGAGTACGGCGGCACCGAGGGCATCATCACGCTGGAGGACATTCTGGAGGAGCTGGTAGGCGAGATCTGGGATGAGCACGACGAGGTGACCGAGGACTTCCGCAAGCAGTCGGACGGCAGTTGGATCGTGCTGGGCAGCGCCGGCGTGGACGACCTGTACGAGCGGCTGGGTCTGCCGGAGGACGAGGATATCGACTCCAACACAGTGAACGGTCTGGTGCAGGAAAAGACCTGCCGCCTGCCCAAGGTAGGCGACCGCTTTACGCTGGGCAGCTACGACGGCGTGGTCACCCGCACCGCCAAGCGCCGCGTGACCGAGGTGCGTCTGACCCCGGCGGAAAAGCCTGACACCAAAAAGGACGAAGAGGAAAAAGGCCACTTTGGCAGAATGACCTCTAAATAAAACACTGACCGGCTGCTGCACAAAACGTGCGGCAGCCGGTTTTTTTTCGTTACGACCCCTCCCGTGAAAATGCGTTTGGAGCGCTCCGCGGAGCGCATTTAAAATCGTCTAATTTGCCTATAAAAAATCCCCCCGGCGAGCACCGCCGGGGGGATTTTTTTCAGGATTTACTTAGGCTGGCGGCCAATATAGGCCAGAATGCCGCCATCGGCGTAGAGGATCTGGCCGTTCACGAAGTCGGATGCGTGGCTGGCAAGGAACACACAGGGGCCAACCATGTCCTCCGGGTCACCCCAGCGGCCTGCGGGGGTCTTGGCAACGATGAAGCTGTCAAAGGGATGACGGCTGCCGTCCGGCTGACGCTCACGCAGGGGCGCGGTCTGGGCGGTGGCAATGTAGCCGGGGCCCATGCCGTTGCACTGGATGTTGTACTCGCCGTACTCAGAGGCGATGTTCTTGGTCAGCATCTTCAGCGCACCCTTGGCGGCAGCGTAGGCAGAGACGGTCTCGCGGCCCAGCTCGCTCATCATGGAGCAGATGTTGATGATCTTGCCCTCGCGCTTTTCCATCATGTCGGGCAGTACGGCCTTGGAGCAGTTGAAGGCACCGCCCACATGGACGTCGATCACACGCATAAAGTCGGCGTGGCTCATCTCGATCATGGGCACGCGCTTCATCAGACCGGCGTTGTTCACCAGAATGTCCACCGGGCCGACCTCGGCCTTGATCTTTGCGACCATGGCGTTTACGGCGTCCTCATCGGTAACATCGGCCACATAGCCGTGTGCGTCGATGTCGGCAGCCTTGTAGGCGGCCAGGCCCTTTTCCAGGCTGCCCTCAGTGGAGCAGTTGAAGCAGATGGCGGCGCCGCACTTGGCCATGCCCTCTGCAATGGAAAAACCGATGCCGTGGGCACCGCCGGTGATCAGGGCTACCTTGCCCTGCAGGTTGAATGCAGACAGATCCATGAGGTTCTCCTTTTTTCACAGTATCCAAGTTAATTTTTTAGCAAAAAGCCCCGTACCGGTGGCCCGGTACGGGGCGTTTGATTGGTGCTTTTAGCGCAGGTCAGTGGTAGCGATGTTGTCCATGTCGTCAAACTCCATGTTCTCGCCGCCCATTGCCCAGATAAACGTATAGTTCGAGGTGCCTACGCCGCTGTGAATGCTCCAGGAGGGGCTGATGACAGCATCCTCGTTGTGCATCACGATGTGGCGGGTCTGGGTAGGCTCGCCGCACATATGGAACACCACCTGCCCCTCGGGCAGTTCAAAGTAGGTATAGATTTCCATGCGCCGCTCGTGGGTGTGGCTGGGCATCGTGTTCCAGTTGGAACCGGATTCCAGTTCGGTCATACCCATGCTGAGCTGGCAGGTCTTCAGCACATCCGGGTGGATGAACTGGTTGATGGTGCGCTTGTTGCAGGTGTCGACGCTGCCCAGAGGACGGTGGTTTGCATCGGCCATCTTGATCAGGCGGGTCTCGTAAGCGCAGTGTGCCGGAGCAGACACCATGTAGAACTTGGCGGGATGCTCCAGGTCGGCGGAAGCAAAGGTCACTTCCTTGGTGCCCTGGGTGATGTATAAGCAGTCCTTATAGCCCAGCTCGTACTTCACGCCGTCAGCCACCACGATGCCGGTGGAATCCTTGCCGATATTGAACATACCGATCTCGCGGCGCTCCAAGAAATAGTGGGTGCCGAAGTTGGCCCAGATGTCGATGCCCTTGTCGATGGGCACCGTCTCTGTAGTGGGCATGCACCCCAGCGTCACCATACGGTCCACATGGCTGTAAACGGCCACCACTTCATCTGCCTTGTACAGGCCGGTGATCAGCATCTCGTCCCGCATTTCCTCGGTGGTATAGCGCTTGAAATCCTTCTGGTTACAGGAATAACGGATATCCATTGCGGACTCCCTCCTGCAATTAGCGCTGGATACGGCCGGAACCGTCGCCGCCAGCCAGCTTCTCGACCTCGGACACGGTCATCATGTTGTAGTCGCCCTCGATGGAGTGCTTCAGAGCGGAAGCTGCAACTGCGAACTCCACAGCCTCCTGGGTGCTCTTGCCGGTCAGCAGGGAGTAGATCAGGCCGCCGCCGAAGGAGTCGCCGCCGCCAACGCGGTCGATGATGTGCAGCTCGTACTTCTTGGAGAAGCAGTACTCGTTGGAAGCAACATCGTACAGCATAGCGCTCCAGCCGTTGTCGAATGCGCTGTGGCTCTCACGCAGGGTGATAGCCACCTTCTCGAAGTGGAACTTGTCAGCCAGCTGCTTGGCAACGCTCTTGTAGCCCTCAGCGTTCAGCTTGCCGCCGTAGATATCGGTGGCCTCGGCCTCGATGCCGAACACGTCCTTGGCGTCCTCCTCGTTGGAGATGCAGACGTCCACATACTGGCACAGATCGGTCATGGCAGCGCGGGCCTGCTCACGGGTCCACAGCTTGCCGCGGTAGTTCAGGTCGCAGCTGATCTTCACGCCGTGAGCCTTAGCAGCCTTGCAGGCCTCGCGGCAGATCTCGACAACGTTCTCGCCCAGAGCCGGGGTGATGCCGGTGAAGTGGAACCAATCCACGCCCTCGAAGATCTTATCCCAATCAAAGTCGGAGGGCTGAGCCAGCTGGATGGCGCTGTTGGCACGGTCGTAGATGCAGACGGAACCACGCTGAGAAGCGCCCTTCTCGTTGTAGTAGATGCCAACACGGTCACCGCCGCGGGTGATCATGCTGGTATCAACGCCGTAGCGGCGCAGGCTGTTGACAGCGGCCTGACCGATAGCGTGTGCGGGGAGCTTAGTAACGAAAGCTGCGTCCAGACCGTAGTTGGCCAGAGAAACAGCAACGTTGGCCTCGCCGCCGCCGAAGCTGAACTCCAGGCTGTTAGCCTGAACGAAACGCTCGTAGTTGAAGGGCTGCAGACGAACCATCAGTTCGCCAAAAGTAACGACTTTCATTGGTTATTCTCCTTTATATCAGGTGTTTCATCATCCCGCCGCAGGGCATACCCGCTGCGGCGGGGCTTTTACGGGAAAAGGGGGACAGGCGCTTATGCCTGCACCAGATGGAAGGCAAAGCCGGCGATCTCGTCTGCCATGTAGCAGGCAACGGTCTTGCCGTTCTTCACGTTCTTGCTGTCCAGATCGAACTTCACGCCGCGCTGAGACAGGTGGTAGATGGCGCGGTCCACGTTATTGCAGCCGATGGCGATGTGGCCATTGGTGCCGCGGCCGGGCTTCTTCATGATCTCGAACTCCTTGTTGCCGACAAAGATGCTGGAGTTGCCGGGAGCGACCTTCATGTTCAGCATAGCGCCGATCAGGTTAGCCACCTTCATGGCCTCTTCCTCGTTGCCGGTGTTGATGCCGACATGCAGCAGCTTCAGGCCCAGCATGGTGTCAACAGCTTCCTTGCTCTGTGCGGTGATCTTTGCCCAGTCGCCGGCTTTGATCACGTCGCTCTTGCACATCCAGGTGCCGCCCACAGCAAAGATCTGGTCATAGCCCAGATAATCGTTGACGTTCTTGGCGTTGACACCGCCGGTGCACATCCAGCGAGCGCCCTTCAGGGCAGCGCCGATGTTCTTCAGCATGCCCACGCCGCCGTTTGCCTCAGCGGGGAAGAACTTCAGAGCCTCGCAGCCCATGTTCATGGCCTGCTGCATCTCGCCTGCGGAGCAGGTGCCGGGCATCATGATGCCGCCCTTGTCGATGACGTGCTTGCAGACCTCGGGGTCGAAGCCGGGAGCAACGATGAAGGAAGCACCGGCAGCCATAGCACGGTCGGCCTGCTCGCAGGTCAGAACGGTGCCGGCACCCAGCAGCATCTCGGGCATCTCCTCGTGGATCTTGCGGATGCACTCTTCAGCACAGGCAGTGCGGAAGGTGACCTCAGCTGCGGGCAGACCGCCCTCAGCCAGAGCCTTGCACAGGGGCAGGGCCTCATCAACGCTGTTGAAAGCGATAACAGGGATAATGCCGATCTGATAGACCTTTTCTACGATGGGATTCATAACGCATTTCTCCTTTTATATTTGAACTCTCTCGGTGCGTCGGGTTTGCTCCAGTGGGCGCAATACCCCCATACGCGCTTATAGTACTAGTATAAACGAACAGCCCGTCTTTGGTAATACTCAACAAGCACAATGTTTTTTGCATAAGAGCTTGTATACATTGCACAAAAATGACGAATGACCCGAAAAATCGGGGCAAATGCCGGTAAAAATGCTGGAAAATTGCTGCAAAAACTGGCTCAGATGCCAAGGGTAAGAGCTTCCAGTATCTCCGCTACGCCGTCATGGTCGCAGTCGGCCTTGCTGACAAGGTGCGCCAGCGCCCGGATCTCCGGCATACCGTTGGCCATCACAGCGGCTACCCCGGCCTTTTGCAGCATGGCGCGGTCGTTCTCACTGTCGCCCACCGCAAGGGTGCATTCGTGGGGGACGCCCAGCCGGTCGGCCAGTGCGCGCAGCGCCTCACCCTTGTCCACACCGGCGGCGGTCACCTCCACGTTTTTCGGCGACCCCTGCACGATCTCCACGCCCGGGACGGCGCGGAAGCGGGGCAGCGCGGCCGCAGCCTGCTGCGGGGTTTCAAAAAACACGCAGAGCTTTTCAATGGCAAAGGCGTTGCGGCTCATCCACTCGGCTGCGTCCTGCAGAATGGTAAAGCGGCCATCGTTGGGTTGGCGCGCTTCGGTGCCGTCATTCTTTGCTGCCCGGGCAGCGGCCAGCGCTATGCTGCGGGCATCGGTGCAGGCGTATCCGTCCGAGAAAATGCGCAGGTCGGCGTGGCAGCTCTCGCAGACGGCAAAGGCCTCGCGGGCAGTCTCCACCGGCATCAGGCTGTGCAGCAGGCAGACCGGGGTGCTGGTGCGGTGCTCTTTTGCGTTGGAATAGCGGCTGTACACTGCGCCCACGGGGTCGCTGCCCAAATCCCACACGGCGGCACCGTTGCAGGTGATAACGTAGCGGATGCCGGGCAGCTGCGCCACCTCCGGCGGCAGACTGGCCAGCGGACGGCCGGTGGCGGGCACGATGTACACGCCTTTATCCACAGCAGCTTGCAGAGCGGCGCGGGTGCGGGGGGTGACGTGCCCCTCGCGGTTCAGCAGGGTGCCGTCCAGATCCAGCGCGACCAGACGGATGGCGGAAAATTCTTGTGACATGACGTACTCCTTTTATAAATAAGATGCAGCTTGTTTTTATTGTATCGCAGGGAAAACATTTGCGCAAGTGGACGGAATGTGCTATAATAACACGTCAATTCACATAAAAAATAGGAGAAACGACATGAAACTTAGCCAACTGCGCAGCCGGTGCCGCCCGCATTTGTGGTACCAGCTGTACTGGGTGGTGTACCTGATCTGGTTCTTCTGGCTGGACCTCACCGTCACCGCCCCGAAATATATCCTGCACAGCCCGCTGGACGATCTGATCCCCTTTAACGAGTGGTTTGTGCTCCCCTATTGCAGCTGGTTTTTGCTGCTGGCGGGGGTGACGGCGGCGCTGTGGTGGTGCGATACCGCCACCTACGATAAGCTTTGCCTGACCATGTTTTCCGGCATGACCTTCTGCCTGATTGTGTACATGATCCTGCCCAACGGGCTGGAACTGCGTCCTGCCGTGGAGACTCTTGGCCGGGATAACCCGGCGCTGCGGATCATGCAGCTGCTGTGGAAGGCGGACGCCGCCGTGAACGTCTGCCCCTCCATCCACTGCCAGAGCTCTGCCTGCATGGCAATGGCCTTCAGCCACAGCAAGCTGGCAGAGGGCAAGCCTCTGCGCAAGGTGCTGGCATGGGCGTGGGCGGCGCTGATCTGCCTGTCCACCGTGTTCACCAAGCAGCACTCGGTCATTGACGTGGCCTGCGGCTTGGCGGTGGCTTTTGTGTGGCTGCCGGTGGTGTACCGCCCGGCGCGGGCACTTCATTGAACAAAATAGCAAAAAATTGCCCTTGATTTTCGGTTGCTCCTGCTATTGACAGTTGCCCGGCAGTTGGGTAATATGGTCATATACTAGTATATCACCAACTGACCCCGAAGGGAGAACACTGCAATGGCATCTTTGAGTGCGAGGGAACAGGCGTATCAGACCATCCGAAGCCGGATCATCACCATGGAGCTGAAGCCCGGTGACCCCCTGAACGACAGGGAGCTTGCGGAGCAGATGGGCATCAGCCGCACCCCCATGCGGGAGGCGCTGATCATGCTCAACATTGCCCACATGGTGGACATCAAGCCGCAAAGCGGTACCCATGTGGCGCCCATCGACCTGAAGCGGATGGAGCTGGAGCAGTTTGCCCGCTTCACCCTTGAAAAAGAGATTTTGAACCGGGTGCGCGGCCGCTTGACCGACCAGCAGGAGCAGGAGTACCGGCAGGTCATCGAGAACTACCGCTTACTGGAAGCCGACCTGACCCAGCCGAACCGGGAGACCCGCCTGCTGGAACTGGACAACCAGTTCCACCGCAAGGCCTTTGAGATCACCGGCATGGAGGCGCATTTTGACCATATGCTGGGTGAGCTGCAGCATGTGGAGCGTATCCGCAAGTTCAGCTTGCAGACCAACGAGAACAAGTCCGTCTGCGCCGCCCACACCCGCATTCTGGAAATGGTGCTGCACGGCACCGCCGATGAACTGGGCGAAGCGCTGGAAAGCCACCTGAACCGCTATAAGCTCTCGGTGGAGCAGGCCCGCAGCGTCCACCCGGAGTATTTCACCGAGGGGTGAAAAGAAATTGTTTCAATGTGGCTCCAAACACCTGCAGGTGTTTGGAGCCACATTTATTTATACAATATAAAAAAAAGCCCGCCGGCAGAGCAGTGCATCGCTGTCTGTCGGCGGGTTTTCTGTTAAGCAGCGGGGGAAAAGGTTAGTTCTGATTGCCGGTCTCGGCTTTCATGGCGTTGTAGCCGATGAGCACGGTCCAGACGTAGGCGCAGGTCTTGGGGATCATCAGCATACCGATCAGGGGGTTGACATCTGCCCACAGCACCACCGGGATATAGAAACCGAAGCTCAGCACGATGGTCAGCCACATCCAGCGGAAAGCCTTGTCGTTGTTCTGCTTGGCGCTGCGGTAGAACAGCACGATGATCAGCAGACCCAGCAATGCAAAGGGCACATTGCGCAGAATGCCCCATGCCAGCGGGGTGTGGTTGGTGAGCCACTGGTTCTGCGGCATCATGCACAGAACAACGCGCACAGCAGACAGGGCGTACACCGCGGCGGTCACGTTCTTCTGCCCCTCGATCTGGTAGCGCTTGCGCCAGACGTAGTACAGCAGCACATAGAACACGGTCATGGTCACAGAGGTGATCCACTTGCCCAGACCCAGCGGCACAGCGTAGTTTTCCAGACCGGTGGTGCACAGCGCCAGTGCGCGGGGCACCAGATGGAAGGCGTCGCCCGCGCCCAGCACAACGGCCATCAGGCCGAACAGGCGGAACTGGGTGCCAGTCTTGCTATCGCGGATCATGCGGATGCCCACCGTGAGCACGGTGACCAGATAGAAGATGTCGAAAACAGTTTCAATAACAGCTCTCATACGTTTTTCTCCTTTATTTGTTTTGATTGCAGTTTTTTGATTTTATAGCGAACCGGCGCGGCAGAGCCGTACCGGAGGCATCGTAGGGAAAAGGGCTTGCAGTAGTATAGTCTGCGGGGCGCAGAAACCAAATTGAACTATGTTCACATTCGGGCTTAAAAAACTCCCACAAAGCTGTGGGATGTTTTTTTGCTTAATAAATGGTCCTGCGCACGATCTCAGCACCGCAGAGGGGTCGAAGCTCTGCTGCACCACCGCAGACAGCATCAGGGAGAACAGGATGCCCGCAAACTGTTCCGGGGTGAACTGCTCGGTAAAAGCGTCAGGACGGATCTTGGCATCGTGGCGCAGCACGTTGCACAAAGCATCCAGAATGTGCTGCCATGTCTGCCGCATCTGCTGCTTGCCGCCGTCCGTGTCCTGCCGCACAAAACCCAGCGCGTGGTGGGTGAAGAAGCCGGGATACTGCTGGCAGCCGTATTCCATCTGCCGGTACATCCACCGGATGCAGGACAGGGTGTCCTGAAACACGGCTTCGTCCTCCGGATGGTGGAAGATGTCGTTCCAGATGCTTTCCACGGCCGCGCTTACCAGCTCGGTCTTGGAGCCAAAGTAGTTGTAGATGCAGCCCACGGAGACCCCGCAGGCGGCCGCGACCGCACGGATGTTGACCGCTGCCCAGCCGTTCTGCTGGATCAGCTCCCGGCTGGTTTTCAGGATGTCCGCCTTGGATGTTGCCATTGGATTCATACACTCACCCTCCAACATGAACAACGTTCACGATGCACAGTATACAGCGGCGGTGGGCTGTTGTCAAGGGGAAAATAAAATTTTTTGCAGCTCTATTTCGCCGTCTGCACAGCGGCAGGAAACGAAAGCTGCATATATGCAACCTGCTTCATGTTTCTACCGCCTAAAATGTGCCAAATTCATGTCAAAATGGTAACAGTTCTTGTTTCATCGTTGATTTTTGACGAAAAAAGCTTGCTTTTTTTGTCAATGTGCGTATAATAAGAGAACATCAGCCCAACCAAGGCGGTTGGTATGCTGCCGGGGGCTGACACCAACAAAAGACGAAAAAAAGGAGATAATCCCTATGAAGCTCAAGACTGTTGCAATTGCCGCTGCCGCTCTGGCACTGGCTGTCGGCATGACCGCCTGCGGCGGCGCTGCCTCTACCGCTGCATCCTCCACCGCATCCTCTGCTGCTGCCTCTTCCGAGGCTGCTTCCTCCGAGGCTGCTTCCTCTGAGGTTGCTTCCTCCGAGGCTGAGGCCACTTCTGCCGAGTACACCGTGTACAACACCACCGGCAGCAAGGTGACTGAGCTGTACCTGTACGATGCAGGCTCTGAGGACAAGGGCGAGAACCTGGCAGGCGAGGGTCTGGCTGACGGCGAGAGCATCGTCATCACCCGCGATGTCGAGGCTGACAAGCAGGATGACGTTGTCTACGTTCTGGAGTTCACCACCGAGGACGGCAGCACCCAGAGCTTTGAGACCCTGCACTACGAGGTGGCTCCCATCTCTCTGAAGAGTGTGGACGCCGCTGCCGGTGCTACCGCTATTGCTTTCGAGGCTCCCCAGAAGTAAGAGCAAACCCTTACATCCGCAAACAGAAAAAACGGCTGCTGCACCGTGCGTGCAGCAGCCTTTTTGTATAAAAAAATCATATCACATCCGGAACCCACGGAAGCCCCAGCCGCCGCAGCAGCAGTTGCACAGCAGGTTCAGCAAGATCATGCTCCAGCACCAGCGCAAAAGCCCACCGGGCTGGGCGTAGGTGGTCTGGGTGCGGTAGGTCTGGCCGGGGTTCTGCATCCGGCGCAGGTGCATTTGGTACTCGGTGTTGCCCGGGTCCAGCTGCACGGCGCGGCGGGCGTCCTGCAAAGCGTCCACGCTTTTGCCCAGCCCCTGATTGGCCAGCGAAGAGAGATAGTACCACCGCGCATTGCGGCCGGTCATGCCGTCCAGCACCCGGCGCGCTTCGGCGTAGCGGCCATTGGCCACAAAATTGCGGGCGGCCTGCATCTCCGGGGTGTCGGTGCCGGAGGCGCTGGGCCCGGCCTGCTGATAGCCGCCAAAGCCAAAACCGAAGCCAAAGGGGTCGAAGCCCTCAAACCCGTCAAAGCCATCAAAGCCGGTGTAACCGTAGTTCTGCTGCCCATAGCCTTGCTGACCATAGCTCTGCCGGTTGTAGCCCTGCTGTTGGTAGCCGCCGTAGGGGTTGCCGCCCATCTGGGGGCCGGCATCGCCCTTGGTAATGGCATCGTAGGCGGCCTGCACCTCCTTGAAGTGCTCCTCGGCGGTAGGATCGTTGGGGTTCAGGTCCGGGTGCCAGCGTTTGCACTTGGCGCGGTATGCTTTTTTGATCTCGTCGTCGCTTGCGCCGCGCTGAACGCCCAGCACCTCATAGGGATCTCTCATGCTCGGTATACTTCCTCACTCATTATACTGACGGTACAGCACCGCTGCACCGCATCCGTTTTATTTTACCGGAACATCGGCACAAAATCAAGATGCATCGGGCTTTCCGGTGCGTTTTGCGTTTTTGCAGTTGTATTTCAGCCACACGCCGGAATACAGGATGTTGCGCAGCAGGTCCGCGTCCTCCACGCAGGGCAGACGCTCAAAGTTCTGCGCACAGCGTGCCAGCAGCAGCTCAAAGATGTCCAGCATCTCTTCCTCGTAGTCCGGGTGGGTGCTCAGCTCCCGCAGGGGATTGTATGCGCCCCGGCGCTTGTCGCGGGGCAGGTCGTCATAGGCATCCAGCAGGTAGATGAACTTGCCCAGATGGAAGCCGATGCTGCGCAGCTCCGGTGCCCAGCGATCCTGCCGGTAGTCGAACAGCTCTGCCATCAGCGCACCGAAGCAGCCGGACACCGCGTCAAGGTCGGTGCTGCCGGCGGCCTCGTACTCAGCAAGCTTAGCAAGACAAGCGCGGATAGCATTGCACTGACGCGGCCAGCGCTGGGCAGCCTCGGCGGTACTGTTGTCCAGCAGGGTGCTGTACCCCAGCGCCAGCAGATTATGGTCATCCTGCCATTTGTCCTGCGCATTATAGTAGTGCAGCGCCACGCTCAGGTCGGCACAGTAGTCGGTGGGGTCGGCGCTGCGCCAAAGTACACCGTGTACCGGGTGGATGGGGCAGCGGTCGATGCCGCTGTCTGCGGGGGTCTCGCCCTCGTACAGGCTGCACAGCAGGATATTTAAAAAGGTCAGGTCATAACTCAGGCTGAACCGTCCCCGCAGCCCGTGCAGAGCATCGATGCGGCGGCACAGCCCGCAGTAGGCCGAGCGGTAGCGGCTCTGCGCCTCGGGGCTGAGGCTGGCCCGATCCGGGATCACATATCCAAACATGGCGGCTCAGCTCTTTTTGATGAACTGGGTGCCGCAGCGCGGGCAGGAGATCTGGATGCGGCCGCGTCCCCGGGGCACGCGCAGCTTCTGACGGCACTGGGGGCAGCGGTAGTAGTGGTACAGCTTGCGGTTGGCCCACTGCTCCTTCAGGCTGCGGAACTTGTTATTGAACCGGTCCTTCAGGCTGTAAAAGCGGTAGTTCTCCTCGGTGCGCTTGGAGATGTTGCGGCTCAGGCTGCGGTAGTAGCACAGGATCAGCAGCGCCGCGCCCAGCCATGTGAACAGGGAAATGCGGGTGAGCAGCGATACCAGCAGCATCACGATGGAGCTCATGCTCAAAAACTGGTTCAAGCCATCGGTGCCGTAGCGCCCGATCATGAATTGACGGAACTTTTCTCTCATAGATTTTCGCATCCTCTTCTCTGGGGCTTTACACACGGAAACGCAGGGCAGCAGCGCCGCCCTGCGGAATACTTTGTGCTTCTAGGATATCAGCCAACCATGATAAAATTTTGAACAGACTGCAAATCTATCATGAAAGGACGAAAATTAAACGTTTTGCTCCTCCCGGCTGCGCACGGTGAGCACCGCTTCGGTGTCCAGTGCGCCCTCCATGCGGCAGTGCAGCACGGCGCGTCCGGCCTCGCCGGTGGTGGCAAGGTAGGTGCCCGCCATGCCGCCCCGCAGGGGCACTACGCTGGGGCCCAGAATTTTCAGCGGCCCCTCCACGGACAGGCAGACGGCCTCGCCGCAGTAGGGCAGCAGGTTGCCGTTCTGGTCGATGGCGCGCAGGCTGACCGCGGCGCAGTCCCATGTGGGGCCGTCGGTCAGCAGGGGATTGTGCACGGTGCATTCCAGTCGGACGCTCTGCACCGGCTCCCGCACCACGGTGCGCACGGCGCGGCCATGCCATACCGCCTCGAACCGGTACACCGGCGCGGAACTGCCCAGCACACCGATGTATTTGTAGTACATCCGCAGCAGCTCGCTCCAGCTCAGCCGCAGCGAGAGCATCCGCGCCTTGGAAAGGGGCGAAAGCGCCATGGCGTCCCGCCGCAGCTCGTTGAGGATGGCGGCGACCTGTGCGCCAGTGGCGTGATCCATGCCCTCGTACTTTTCCAGCAGGGAGCCCACAAAATCGTTGATCTCGATGGGCGGGTGGGGCAGGGCGGCAAAGCGTCCCCGGCGGTCGGGGCCAAACTCGGCCACAAAGTCGTTGCCGCGGTACAACCGAACGCTCTCGGCGTTGGTGAACACCCAGCAGGCGGCTGCTGCGCCGCCGGGCAGGTCGCCCAGCGCCATGCCGGAAGAGACTTCCAGCACGATGTCCGAGGGGGAACGCGGCGTTTTCTGGCTGGCATAGACGGCGGCAGAAAGCTTCGGGTTGCGGAACAGGTCCATCACGCCGTGGTAGCAGATGCGGTCGCCGCTGCCGAATTCCCGGTGGGTGTTGTAGTCGGTCATGCACCAGCCAAAGCTGCCTGCCACGCCCGGCTGGGCGATACTGTCGTTCAGCACGGCGGCGTGGTGCAGCGCCTGCACCAGACGGTGAGGTTCATCGTCAAAGGGCTTGGCGGGGAAGTTCTGTCCGCCGAATTCGCTGATGAGGTAGCCTTTGCGGGTGTCGGGAGTCACGGCGGCGCGGTTCTCGCAGCCCGCGCCGCGCCCGGCGTAGGAATAATCGTTGTAGGCGTAAACGTCCTCCAGCAGCTGGCTCTTGCGGGTGCTGCGGGTGCCCGCCGTGGGGCGGGTGGGGTCCAGCCGGTGGATGGCCTCGTTGGTGCGCTTATAAAAGGCCTCGTTGTCGGGGCTGCCGCTGATGCGGGCACCCCACAAAAAGATGCTGGGATGGTTGCGGTACTGGCACACCATCTCCCGGCAGTTTTGCAGCGCCTGCGCCTGCCACACTTCGTCGCCGATGTGCTGCCAGCCGGGCATCTCGGGGAATACCAGCAGACCCAACTCGTCGCAGGCGTCCAGAAACGCCGGGCTGGGGGGCGCATAGCAGGTGCGCACGGCGTTGCAGCCCAGCTCCTTTTTCAGCAGCTGGGCGTCCAGCCGCTGGATGCTGTCCGGCATGGCGTAGCCCTGATAGGGGTAGCTCTGGTGCCGGTCAAGGCCGCGCAGCTCCACCCGCTGTCCGTTCAGGTACAGCCCGCCTGCCACGAACTGCACCGTGCGGAAACCGAACCGCACCGTTTTTTCGTCCAGCACCCGGTCGGGCAGACCGCCGGTGCCGGGGCGGATGAGCCGCATGGTCAGGGTGTACAGGGTGGGGTGCTCCAAGCTCCACGGGTGCACGTTGTTCAGTGTGCCGGTGATGGGCAGGGAAAGCTCGCCGCTGTACACTGCCCGGCTCCCGGCGGGGCTGCGGATCTCGGCCTGCAGCGTGCAGCCGACCGTCTCGCCCACGGTGGCGGTGTAGATGCGGAAATCGCCCTCGGCCTTGGCCTCGATGAACACGTCCCGCAGGTAGGCGGGCTCCTTGATATCCAGACTGACGGCGCGGTAGATGCCGCCGTAGGTCAGCGCATCCAGCTGCCCGCCGAAGGGCGGGATGTTCAGATCCTCCCGGCAGTCGCAGCGCACAGCCACCACGTTTTTCTGTCCCAGACGCAGCGCACCGGTCAGGTCTACCGTAAAGGCGGTGTAGCCGCAGCCATGGTGGAACACCCGCCGCCCGTTGCAGAACACGGTGGCGTCGTGCGCCACCGCCCCGAAGGTAAGCAGCACGGTGCGGCCCAGCCACTCCTTGGGCGCAAAAAACTCCCGCCGGTAGCCGCACAGGCGCTGGTAGTCGTTTTCATTGCAGTAGTTATAGGGCAGAGGCTTGACCGTGTGGGGCAGCCGCACCGGGGAAAGCTCCGGGCACTCCGGGCGCACCAGCTCCGGGTCAAAGGTGGGGGCAAACAGCCAGCCCTCGTTCCAATCGTAGTGTTCCATAGCAGGATCTCCGTCTGAGTGATATGCTTATAGAGGTATGGTATCACAAAGTTATGAACGAAAAAAAAAGCATTCACGCCCTTTTTGTGCCGGTTCAGCGGAAATTTTGCAGTGCGCGAAAGCTGCCGGGTGGCAGGTTTCCCAAGAAATGCTTGGAAAAATTGTACAAAATCGCCCATAGAAATGGAGCCCCGGAACGCCAGCGGCGTTCCGGGGCTCTGAAATCATTTTCACGAGAGGGGCTGTATGAAAAAACTAAAATCGAGAAAATCCGCAGATTTTCCCGATTTAGAATTTAAAATAATTCTTCCGCTGAAGATGCGCAGAGCAACGCGGAGCGCATGACAAATCTTTTGTCTCAGCGGATAAAGTTGGTCATGGGGCGGGGCGGGTTCTGCGGGTGGTCGATACCGGCGGCCTTACCGGCCTCGATGCAGCGCAGCAGCCATGCCATGTTGCGGCCCAGTTCCTGCATCACGGCGCAGCCCTCGGCGTCCTGCAGTACCTGCTCGGGGTTGGAGCCATGTACCATAGCCCAGTAGGAGCCGTTGACCAGCGGCATGTGGAAGAACTGGGGGTATTTGACCAGCTGGTCAAGAGTGGAGGTGGTACCGGCGCGGCGGGCAGAGCAGCAGACGGCGGCGGGCTTGTAGGCCAGATACTTGCCGCCTGCGTAGGCCAGACGGTCCATAAAGCTGGCCATGTTGCCCGCAGCGGAGGCGTAGTGCACCGGGCTGCCGAACACAAAGGCGTCGGCGGTCTTGGCTTTCTCAATGGCCTCGTTGACCACGCCGCCGAACACGCATCCATTGCCGCTGCGGCAGCCGCCGCAGCCGATGCAGCCGCCCACGGGCTGGCCGCCGACGTGCAAAATCTCGGTCTCGATGCCCTGTGCCTTCAGTTCCCCGGCGATGAGGGAAAGGGCGGTGTAGGTGCAGCCCTTCTCGTGGGGGCTGCCGTTGATGAGCAGAACTTTCATGCTGTATACTCTCCTTTGCTGAAATGCGCCGTAAAATGCGCAATATTGCTGCTATGATTGTAGCACAAAGCCGCCCGCAGCGCAATGCGGGCTCTTGACAATGCTATGCAGTTGGGAGATAATAAAGGATACGAAAGAGTTCAAACCGGCTGCCGCGGGGACGGCAGCTACGGCAAGGAGGTAACATCATGCGCGTGATCGCAGGAGAAGCCCGGGGCCGCAGGCTGGAAGCACTGCCCGGCACCGATGTCACCCGCCCCACCCTTTCGCAGGTAAAGGAGGCGATGTTCAGCATCGTACAGTTCGACCTGCCCGGGGCCCGGGTGCTGGATCTGTATGCCGGCAGCGGCCAGCTGGGCATTGAGGCGCTGAGCCGGGGTGCGGCCCGGTGCGTCTTTCTGGACGAGAGCCGGGAGGCCGTAAGCATCGTGATGCGCAACTGCAAGGCCTGCGGCGTGTTCGACCGCAGCCGGGTGAATATCGGCGAGGCTGCGCGGTTCTTATCGGCCTGCCGGGAGCAGTTCGATCTGGTGCTGCTGGACCCGCCCTTCCGTGGCGGCACGCTGGAAAAGATCCTGCCTGCCGTGGAAAAGTGCGTTGCTCCGGGCGGCATCGTGCTGTGCGAGAGCGAAATAGGCATCGTGCTGCCCGCGCAGGTGGGCAGTCTGACCCTGCAGAAACAGTATAAATACGGCAAGGTGCTGCTGTGGAAGTACACAAAGCCCATGCAGTCCGCCGCTGAGCAGGAGGGAGAAGCCTTATGAACGTGAACGAGCTTTTGGATACCATTGAGGATGCACTGGAAGAGAGCGCAAACGTGCCCCTTTCCGGCGGCAAGCGCATCGTGGATGTGGAGCAGATCCGGGATTATCTGGACGAGGTGCGGGCGGCTTTGCCCGGTGAGCTGCGGCAGGCGCAGCAGATCGTGAACGACCGGGCGCAGATCGTGGACAGCGCCAACGCACAGGCACAGGCCATTGTGAAAAAGGCCGAGGAGCGCGCCCGCATTCTGGTCAGTGACGCCGAGATCGTCAAGGCCGCCCAGCAGCGCGCTTCTGAGATCACCTCCGCAGCCCAGACCGAGGCGCGCACCCTGCGCCAGACCGTGACCGACTACTGCGAGAATATGCTGCGCACCACCGAGGACACCATGGTGGAAAACGCCGCACAGGTCAAAAATATCCGTGCCAGCCTGCGCCAGAACGCCAAGAAAAACGGCTGATAACGGTCAACTTTCCACACAAATTCCACAGATTGCGGAAAACGAAGTCCCTGCGAGCAAAAATGACGGCTCACAGGGACTTTTTTTGTGGATTTTTGCGGCAAAAAGCCGCCCAAAAACCCTTGCATTCACGAACTTGATTTGCTACAATAAAGATGTATCAGTGGGGCAAAGTGGGTAAAAGTAGGGCGCATGCCCTGAAAACGCCCCTGAAAGGGGGAACAGCGCGTGTTTTTTGGCCGTTATGATTACACTATCGACGCCAAGGGGCGGCTGAACTTCCCCGCAAAATTCCGCGACGCCATGGGCGAGAGTTTCGTGGTGCTGGAATGGGTGGACAGCTGCCTGTTCGCACTGCCCATGGAAGAAGTTCAGCGGCTGGCGGACAAGCTGGAAAGCGATGAACTGATGGACAGCTGGGCGATCTCCGGCGACCTGTTCAGCACCGCCTGCGAGGTGGTGCCGGACAAGCAGGGGCGCATCCTGCTGCCCGCAGAGCTGCGCGCCTACGCCGGGCTGGAAAAGGACGTGACCATCATCGGCAACCGCAACCATGCTGAGATCTGGGCCACCGAAGTCTGGAATGCCCGCCGCGCCGCCGTGACCAACGACCAGCGCGCCGAGCGGCTGCGCAAACTGCACCTCTGATGCAAAAAAAAAACTAAACCGAGAAAGGAGGCCGTGCCAATGGCCTTTGAAGAACAGCAGCCCTTTGACCCGGCCTCGTTTGAGCATATCCCCGTTTTGCTGAACGAGTGCCTGACGGGGCTTGCCATCGACCCGGCGGGCACCTATCTGGACGGCACCGCCGGCGGCGCGGGACATTCCCGCCAGATCGCCTTGCGGCTGGACGCCGCCAAGGGCGGCAGGCTCATCTCGCTGGATCAGGACCCGGACGCGGTGCAGACCGCGCGTTCCCGTCTGGCCGGGCTGCCTGCCACCGTGGTACAGATCAATTTTCGCTATGCGGGACAGGCGCTGGAGCAGCTGGGCATTGAAAAGATCAACGGCGCACTGCTGGATCTTGGCGTTTCCAGCCACCAGCTGGACGATGCCGCCCGGGGCTTTTCCTACCGGGCAGACGCGCCGCTGGATATGCGCATGAGCCAGCAGGGCGAGACCGCCGCAGACCTTGTGAACACCGAAAGCCGCGAGGAACTGGCCCGCATCCTGCGGGATTACGGCGAGGAACCCTATGCGTGGCAGATCGCAGGAAAGATCGTGGAGGCGCGGGAAACCGCTCCCATCCTGACCACCCTGCAGCTGGCAGATATCGTAGCAAGCGCCATGCCCCCGGCAGAGCGCCGCAAGAACAAGAACCCCTCCCGCCGCACCTTTCAGGCACTGCGCATTGCAGTGAACCACGAACTGGATGCGCTGGAAGAGGGCTTGGATACCATTTTCGATCACCTTGCACCGGGCGGCCGGTTGTGCGTGATCACCTTCCATTCTCTGGAGGACCGGCTGGTCAAGAACAAGTTCCGCCGCTGGTCCACAGCCTGTACCTGCCCGCCGGAGTTTCCGGTGTGTGTATGCGGCGGCAAGGCAAAGGCAAAGCTTATCACCCGCAAACCCATTGAAGCTGATACGCAGGAACTGGAGGAGAACCGGCGCAGCCGTTCCGCCCACCTGCGCGTGCTGGAAAAATGCTGAGATGCCGGAAGCACCGGCATTGTGAGGAGGAGAGAAACCATGGGTCAGCCAGCATATGATCGTAACGCGGTGCGCCGCCGCAGGGCACCGCAGCCGCAGCGCAAAGCAAACCTGCGGGTAGCAAAGGGCGGCAAGCGGCGGTTGAACCCGCTGCAGGCCGCCGTACATAACGCCATGAATCTGGTGGCGGCAGCACTGCTGGTGGGCTTTGCCATCAGTCTGCTGTGGAGCGAGGCACAGCTGGTGGAGCTGAACGACCAGATCCAAGCCACTAAGGCGCAGCTGGTCAGCGAGCAGAGCCAGTATACCTACTACAACAGCACCCTGAACAGCAAGACCAACATTGCCAGCGTGGAGGAGACCGCAGGGCGGCTGGGTCTGATGAAAGTAGACCCCAGCCAGATCACCTACATCCGCCTGGGCGAAAGCGGCGCACTGGTGCGCCGGGAGTCCACCGTGCGGCAATGGACCGACTTTTTGTACACCGGCGCGGTGAACATTCTGGGCACCGTGAGATAAACGAAGAAAGCGTGCGGTAGCGCACGCTTTTTTCGGTTTATGGACACCGCAGTCTGAATAAATAACAGCGCAGGGCGCGCGGAATGCAGTGCACGCCCCGCAGGAGAGAACCAATGCAAGAACCTTTCCGTAACAAAAAAAACAGGGGCTACCGCCTGCGTCCGGCCTCCGGCCGGGACCGGCTGGACAGCCGGGTGCGGCGGCTTTGCAGCCGTCTGGGCATCCTTGCGGTGGTGGTGGCAGCCGCCATCGTCATCCGCAGCCTGTATAATATCCAGATCATCCACGGGGCAGAGTACCGCCAGTACGCCGCCCAGCAGCAGCTGCTGGATACCACCATCAAGGCCACCCGCGGCGAGATCTACGATGCCTCCGGCATCACCCTTGCCTCCACCAGCGTGGTGTGGACCATCTGGGCAGACCCCAGTTACAGCAGCATCCTTTATACCAGCAAGACCAACGATGACGACACCGTGACCAAAACGCTGGACCCCGCCATGTGCGCCGAGGTGAGCCGGGAGCTGACGTTGCGTCTGCTCTCCGGGGACGGCGAAAGCTTGGACAGCGTGGACACTTCCTCGGCAGAGTATCAGCAGCAGTACCAGACCGTTTACGATGCACTATCCCGGCTGGATTCCGCCTACGTCACCCTTGCCACCAAGGTGAACAACGCGGTGAAGCTTTCCATTGAAAAATACGTCACCAGCTTCAACAAGGCGCACAAAAAGGCTACCGACACCTCCCCCGCAAGGGGCGCATCTCGGTGTCCTCGGAAAAGAGCTTCCAGCGCAACTACCCCTACGGTGCCTTTGCCGCAGCGGTGCTGGGCTTTACGGATGCGGACGGCGTCGGCACCTACGGACTGGAAAAATCCTACCAGTCCACCTTGGCCGGTGTGGATGGCCGCACCATCACCCAGCGCAACGCGGTGGGCAACGCCATTGCAGACGCCAACGCCACCACCTTTGCCGCCAAGGACGGCTCCAATCTGGTGCTGTCGCTGGACGTGAACGTGCAGGAGATCGCGGAGCGGTACCTGAACGAAGCCATTGCAGCCAATACGGTGGAAAACCGCGGCTGCGCCATTGTAATGAACGTCAAGACCGGTGCCATCCTTGCCATGGCCTCCAAGCCGGACTTTGACCCCAACGACCCGCTGAACTACACCGCCAACGAGGCTTATCTCAACGAGCTGGTGCACGCAGAGCCGGAGCTTTACGGCATCTATAAAAAGGATGCCGACGGCAACTACATCACCGACGAGCTGGGCAACAAGATTCTGGACGAGGAAGCAGACTATTCCGGTTACTACCGGGATATCCTGTGGAAAAACAAGACCATCACCGAGCTGTACTACCCCGGCTCGGTGTTCAAGGTCATCACCTCCGCCATGGGCATCGACTCCGGTGTGGCCAACATGAACACCACCTTTACCTGCTCCGGCGCTTACGGCGTAGCCAAGGAGACCTACCACTGCGCAGGGCGCAAGGCGCACGGCCTGCTCAATATGGCCGAGGCACTGCGCAAGAGCTGCAACATCTACTACATCCAGCTGGGGCAGCGCGTTGGCTCGCAGCAGTTCTATAACTACTTCGATGCCTTCGGCTTTACCGCCCGCACCGGGGTGGACCTGCCCAGCGAGACCAACTTTATGCAGTACTACCGCGCCGACCAGCTGGGCGAGGTGCAGCTGGCTTCCTCCTCCTTCGGTCAGGCCATGGCCATCACCCCGCTGCAGATGTGCACCGCCATTGCGGCCACCGTCAACGGCGGGTATCTGGTCACCCCCCATGTGGTGGATAAGATCACCGATGCCAACGGCAATGTCATTCAGGAGATCGGCGCAAATGTGCGCCGTCAGGTCATCAGCCAGAGCGCCAGCGAGGTCATCCGGCAGATGATGGAGTACGAGGTGGGCAACGGCACCGGCGGCGGCAAAAACGCCTATGTGTCCGGCTACCGCATCGGCGGCAAGTCCGGCACTTCCGAGCAGCTGAATATGCACCGCCGCGCCGACGGCGACTATAAAAAGGTGGCCTCCTTCGTGGCGGTGCTGCCCGCCAACGACCCGGAAATTCTGGTCTACGTCATGCTGGACGACCCCAACAACGCCCGGACGGACTATTCCTCCATCCTTGCAGCCCCTGTGGCGGGCAATATCATCAGCGAGGTAGCCCCTTATCTGGGCATCGCCACCGACGGCGAGGACCGCAGCGGTACCATCGTTACCGTGCCGAACCTTGTGGGCACCGAGTGGAGCAACGCGCAGGTGAGCCTGAACATTCAGGGCTTGAAGCATCAGCTGCAGGAGAGTCAGAGCAGCCAGTCCGCTGCCCCGGTCACCTACCAGTACCCCCACGCGGGGAGCAAGGTTCCCTACGGCACCACCATCTACCTGTATACCGATACCTACGAGGGCAGCCACACCGAGGTGCCGGATGTGACCGGCAAGAGCCCGGACTTTGCCCGCCAGATGCTGAGCGCCGCCGGGCTGAACTGCGTGGTGGAGGGCAGCGGCACGGTGCAGGCGCAAAGCGCCGAGCCCGGCTCCAGCGTGCAGCGCGGCACCATCATCACCCTGACCTGCGGGTAAAACAGCTTTTTCGGCATCTTCGCCCAGAGCTTTCAGCATAAAGCACTGCCGCAAGGTAGTGACGGATGAAGATGCAGCATTCAATAGAACGAGAGGGGATAGAACAATGGAAAAGATCCATGCAAGCAAGCTTCTGGCAGGGCTGGTGCCTGCCGGAAAACTGACCAGTGACCCGGAGGTGGCACTGGTCACCACCGACAGCCGCGAGGTAAAGCCCGGCTGCATTTTTGTGGCCTTCCCCGGCGAGCGGTTCGACGGCCATGATTTCGCCGCCCGTGCGCTGGAGCAGGGCGCGGAGTATGTGGTGGTCAACCACCCGGTGCCCGGTGTGCCGGAGGAAAAGGCCATCCTTTGCCCGGACAGCTACCACGCCATGATGGTGATGGGCGCAAACTACCGCAGCCAGTACCACCCCAAGATGGTGGGCGTGACCGGCAGTGTGGGCAAGACCACTACCAAGCAGATGACCTACGCCGCCCTGAGCGGCTTTGGCGAGACCATCAAGACCGAGGGCAATCAGAACAATGAGCTGGGCATGCCCCGCACCCTGATGCGGCTGGAAAGCAGCACCGAGTACGCGGTCATCGAGATGGGCATGAGCCACGCCGGCGAGATCGACCGTCTGGCCCGGGCCGCACGGCCGGATGTGGGCATCATCACCTGCATCGGCGTGTCCCACATCGGCAATCTGGGCAGTCAGGAGAACATCTGCAAGGCAAAGCTGGAGATCTGCAACGGTCTGCCGGAGGGCGCACCGCTGGTGCTGAACTACGACGACCCCTTCCTGCGCAAGGCAGTGCTCCCCGCCCATGTGCGCCCGGTGTGGTTCAGCCTGAGCGATGAAAACGCAGACGTCTGCGCCCTGTCCATCCGGCAGGAGACGGACGGCATGAGTTTTGTGCTGGAGGATCAGGAGCACGGCACCTTTGTGGTGAATATCCCCGCCATGGGACGCCACAATGTGGCAAACGCCTTGGCTGCCTACTGCGCCGCTACCCGTCTGGGCTGCGACGCCAAGAGGGTCATCCGGGGTCTTTCCAACTTTGAGCAGACCGGCCGCCGCCAGAAGGTGGTGGACAGCGAGGGCGTGACCGTCATCGAGGACTGCTACAACGCAAACCCGGACAGCATGAAGGCCGCGCTGGCGATGTTTAAGGACTTCCCCTGCAAGCGCCGCTTTGCCCTGCTGGGCGATATGCTGGAGCTGGGCGATCTGAGCCGCGAAGCACACGAGGAGCTGGGACGTCTTGCCGCCGAGAGCGGGCTGTATTGCCTGATCACCTACGGCGAGCAGGCCAAGCGCACCGCCGTGGTGGCTGCCGCCAAGGGGGTAGAGACCCTGCACGCAGAAAATTACCGCGAGGCCGCCGATGCCCTGCTGGACCGGGTGCAGCCCGGCGATGCTGTTCTGGTAAAGGCCAGCCACGGCATGGCACTGGAAAAAGTGCTGGATATCTTCTACGAAGAGCATAAAGAAGCGGAAGTATAACTATTTGGCGAAATGGAGTGTCTGAGTTATGGAGCGTTTCGCCTTGGCAGCGGCGGTGGTGCTGGGCTTTGCCCTTACGGCAGCCCTGTGCAGCCTGTTTGTGCCGCTGCGGCGGGTGCTGGAACGCCGCGAACAAAACCAGCAGCCGGCACAGTCTGAGCAGCCCCGGCCTGCACCCCTGCGCGCCCCGCTGTGGGGTGGGCTGTGTGCGGCGGCGGGCACGGTGGCTGCGGTGGGTGTGGGCTGGCTTGCCGCCTGCGTGGGTCAGCCGGAGCTGTTGGGCAGCGAGGGCCGGTTGATGACACGGCTGCTCACGGCGCTGGCCGGAAGCCTTGCCTTTGGGGCAGTGGGTCTTGCAGAAGATGTTGCCCGGATGCGCAGCCCGGCGGCGCTGGGGCTGCGGCGGGACGTGCGGCTTTTGCTGGAAGCACTGGCTGCGGCCTTCGTTCTTTGCTGCTGCGGGCAGCGGGCTGTCTGCCCCGGGGCTGGGCGTGCCCGGGGCGGGGTATGTGCTGCTGGGCAGCGCCGTGCCCTTTTTGTGGGCGGTGCTCATGGTGGCACTGGCCGAGTGCGCCCGCATTGCCGAGCGGGACGAGGGCGCGGTGTGCGGTGCGGCCTTTGTGGCCATGCTGGCGTTGATGATGGTAGAAGCCGGTCTGGGCGTTTCCGGGCTGGCGGTGCTGCCCGCCGCGCTTGCCGGGGCACTGGTGGCACTGGGGCTATGGGCATTCCCCCCGGCAAGGCTGGGTGCGGGCTGCTGCGGCAGCCTGCTGGCGGCGGGTGCCATCGGCTGCATCCCGCTCAGTCTGGATATGACCAGCCTGACTGTGCCGCTGGCGCTGCCCTTCTGGGCGGCAGGCGGTCTTTTGGCAGCGCAGCTGCTGGGTGCAAAACGCACCGGCAAGCCCTTGCGCTGCTGGGTAAAAAAGCATAAAATGAGCCCGGAGACGGTGTTCCTGTGCAGCTTTGCGCTGAGCGCTGTCGGCTATGTACTGGCGCTGGCGCTGCTGCGCTGGTGCTGACCGGGCACAGAGAGGGAAGGGAGCGCAGATGGCGACTAACCGCAAAAAACACAGAGCGCCGGTGCCGGTGTTCCAGCGAGACCCGGGCCCGTGGTCCCGGCTGCTGATCGACTGGCTGGCTACGCTGGCTGTTATTATAATCTTTGGGCTGGTGATGCTGTTCAGCGCCAGCTACACCACCGGTTACCTGCGCATGGGCGACAGCTTCCACTACATCAAGCAGCAGGCGCTGTGCATGATGCTCGGGCTGGGCTGTATGTTCCTGATAAGCTATGTGGATCACCGTTTTCTGCGCAAGATGGTGGTGCCGGGGTACATCATCGTGCTGGCCATGCTGGCCGTCACCCTGACCATGGCACCCCTGAACGGCTGCCGCCGCTGGATCCGCTTCGGCGGGCTTACGCTGCAATCCTCGGAGGTAGCAAAGTTTGAGATGATCCTGTTCAGTTCCCATCTTGCGGCCAAAGCGCCGCAGGTGGAGCGGCTGGACCCGGAGCGCCGCATCCTGCTTACCCCCCGGGAGTGGCTGCGGGTGCGGGTGTGGAAGCAGCTGGTGGTGCCGGTGCTGCCCCTTATACCGGTGGTCATCCTGCTGGCGCTGGAGCCGCATATGTCCGGCATCGTGCTGACGGTGGCGGTGGTGGGCACCATCCTGCTGTTGTCCGGCAGCGGCGGTGTGCTGACATGGGCGGGTGCCATCACGGCAGGCGCCCTGCTGGAAACACTGCTCTCCCATGTGGACTCCATCCCCTACCTGCAAAAGCGTCTGGACGGCTGGACGCAGGATCTGAGCAAGATGACCGACCAGACCGTGCAGAGCCTTTACGCCATCGGCTCCGGCGGGCTGAAGGGACTGGGGCTGGGCAACAGTGTGGAAAAGCAGCTCTGGCTGCCGGAAAGCACCAACGACTTCATTTTCAGCGTGGTGTGCGAGGAACTGGGCTTCATTGGTGCGGTGCTCATCATCGTGCTGTTCGTGCTGTTCATCGTGCAGGGGCTGCTCATCGCCTATAAAGCGGAAAATCTGTACTGCACCATGGTAGGCATCGGCATTATGGCGCAGATCGCGTGGCAGGTGTTCTGCAACATCGCCGTGGTCACCAATACCCTGCCCAACACCGGCATCAGCCTGCCCTTCTTCTCCTCCGGCGGTACCAGCCTGATCCTGCTGCTGGCAGAGATGGGCGTAATGGTGAACATCGGCCGCAACGGCGAGCGGGCAGCGCAGCAGCGGGAGCAGATGCGTGCCCAGCGGGAGGCCGCCCGCGCCGAGCGGGAAGCAGAGCTTGCCCGCAAGACCATTGACTTGGCTTCTGCCCGCGCAGCCCGTACAGAACAGTAAAACAAACCGCAAGCCCGCCCGGCCGCAGGCCGGGCGTTTATAAGGAGGAATCACCATGCGTGTTCTCATCGCAGCCGGCGGCACTGCCGGACATATCAACCCCGCATTGGCCATTGCCGGTGCTCTGAAAAAGGCCGACCCTACCGCCGAGATCCACTTTGCAGGCCGTAAGGAGGGCATGGAGTACCGTTTGGTCACACAGGCGGGCTACCCCTTCCACCACATCGAGATCACCGGCTTTCAACGCAAGCTCAGCCTGCACAACATCAAGCGCAACATCATCACCCTGTGGAATCTGGCGCTTTCCGGCCCCAAGGCCAAGGCCATGATGAAGGAAGTAAAGCCGGATCTCGTCATCGGCTGCGGCGGCTATGTGTCCGGCCCGGTGGTGCGCTGCGCCGCCAAAATGGGCATCCACACCGCCCTGCACGAGCAGAATGCCTTCCCCGGTGTGACCAACAAGCTGCTGGCCCCGGATGTGGATATCGTGTTTGCCGCCGTGCCCGCCGCCGTGGAAAAGCTGGGCGCACCGGACAAGACCCTTGTGGTGGGCAACCCCGTGCGGCCGGAGGTGTTTGCACAGGCCGCCAACCGCGAGGCCATCCGCGCACAGCTGGGTGCGGGCGACCGCACGGTCATCCTGTCCTTCGGCGGCAGCTTGGGCGCACGCCGGGTCAACGAGGTGGTGGCAGACCTGTGCGCTTGGGAGCAGCACGAGCACAAGCCGGTGCTGCACCTGCACGCCACCGGCCAGTACGGCGTGCAGCTGTTTGAGCAGCTGCAAAAGCAGAAGGATTTTGCCCCCGGCGACAGCCTTGTGGTAAAGGAATACATCAACAATATGCCGGAGCTGCTGGCTGCGGCAGACCTCGTTATCAGCCGCGCCGGTGCGCTGACGCTGGCCGAACTGGAGGCTGTGGGACGCGCCGCTGTGCTGATCCCCAGCCCCAACGTAGCGGAGAACCACCAGTACTACAACGCCATGGAACTGCAGAAGGCCGGGGCGGCTGTGGTCATTGAAGAAAAAGACCTGACCGGTGAAAAGCTGGTGCAGACGGTTTCTGCCATGCTGGCACAGCCCGGCAAGCTGGCCGAGATGGGCAAAAACGCCCGCAGCCTGTCTGTGGACGACAGTCTGGACCGCATCACTGCGGCGCTGCTCAAGCTGGTAAAGACCCCGTGATGCAGCCCCGGAATAAACAGGAAAGAAGGTGCGAACGATGCAGCAGAACCGTGACCGCAACGGCAGACCCCGGAACCCGAGACCCTATGACCTGAACCGGGATGTGGCGCGCACCTCTGCGCCTTCGCAGGATCATACGCCCCGGAGCACCGGCAGCAGCCGCTACGGCTACAATGGCGAGCCGCTCAGCCGCCCGCCCTCCCGCAGCGCCAACGGCAGCGTGCGCTCCTCCCGGGCAGATAACAGCATCCAGTTCCCCACCCAGACCCAGCCCCGCCGCCCGGCGCAGGGGCAGGGAAGCAATACCACCCAGTATCCCTCTGGCAGCCGCCCGGCGGGCAGCAGACCCAAAAACGCGAAGTCTGGCGGCAAGCAGCGCCGCCCGGCAAACAATGCCCGCAGCGGGCAGAGCAGCCGGAAAAACCAGAACGCGCAAAACCGCCCGAACCGGCAGCACCCGGCAGGCAGCCAAAGCGCCCCGCAGCAAAGCCCTGCCCGGCGGGAAATGCGCAAAAAGCGCAAGGTGACCCGCGCCACATTGCGGCGCCGCCGGATGCTGCGCCGCCTGACCGCCTTTGCCATGCTGCTGTGCGTCATTGGCGCGGGCATCTACCTGACCATGACCATGCTGTTCCGCATCAACTCCATTCAGGTGCAGACCCCGGACGGCAAACAGGTGACCGAGATCGCGGGCTATACCGCAGACAGCATTTTGCAGCGGATGGGCGTGCAGCTGGAGGAAAACATCTTCAGCTTTGAACCCGGCGAAAAGGCCGCGGTGCTGGAGCAGAACTTCCCGCTGCTGGGCTCCATCAAGGTGATCCGGGACTACCCCAACACCGTGGTGGTGCAGGTGACCGAGGCTGTGCCCGCCTACGCGGTGCAAAACGGCAGCAAGTGGCTTGTGATCTCGGACAAATGGAAGATTTTGTCCGAGGAAAGCACCCAGCCTGAGGGACTTTGCACCCTGTACGGCGGCAAGCTGCAGGATACCACCCCGGGACAGGGCTTCTGGTTCGTGGACGATGCGGACGCGGCAAGCGCCTCCGGGTCGGAAACCGCCGAAAGTGAAAGCACGGTGAGCACCGAGACCGCCCGCATGGAAGCGCTGCGCACACTGCGCAGCAAGCTGGAGGAATACGGTCTGTCGCAGGACGTGACACGGCTGGAAGTGGCAGACACCGAGCAGCTCGCATTTTTGTATCAGGATCGCATCAGCGTGCTGCTGGGCACGCTGAACGATCTGGATTATAAGCTGGATCGCGCCCGCTATGTACTGACCAACGCCGACGGCAAGGGCTGCGGCCCCACCGATACCGGGCGGCTGGATTTCAGCCATACCAGCGCCAGCAGCACACGCAAGATCTATTTTGCACAGGGCGAGCCCACCCTGCCTTCCGGCTATGTGGTGCCGCCCAAGGCCGAGGAACCCGCCCCGGCAGAGGACACTGCCGACAGCACGGAAAGCGCAGAAAGCGCGGATGCTGTCGACACCACCGAACCGGCAGCTGACGCGGACACCGAGCAGCTGCCCCTGACCCACCCTGACCGCATGACGGCCAACGAAGAAGAAAACCCCATGTAAAGAAGCTCTTTGGAGGAGACTGTATGAAGCTGGAACAACTGATGGAAGGCGTGCCCTTTACCCTTGTGCAGGGCAGTCTGGATACTGAGATCGCAGATATCATCTACGACAGCCGCAAGGCTGCCCCGGGGCTTTTGTTCGTGTGCATCGTGGGCACCCAGCGGGACAGCCACGCGTTTGCCGCTGACTGCGCCGCCAAGGGGGTCAGCGCGCTGGTCATCCAGCACGATATCGACCTTTCTGCCCTGCCCGGGGTGACCGTGGTCAAGGTGGAGAGCAGCCGCTATGCCATGGCGCTGATGAGCGCCAACCTCTTCGGCAATCCTGCCCGCCAGATGACCATGATCGGCGTCACCGGCACCAAGGGCAAGACCACTACCACCCACATGATCAAAAGCGTACTGGAGGCCGCAGGCCGCAAGGTGGGCATGATCGGCACCAACGGCATCTACTATATGGGACGCCACAAGGACACCGCCAACACCACCCCGGAAAGCTACGAGCTGCAAAAGACCTTCCGGGAGTTTCTGGATGCCGGCTGCGATACCGCGCTGATGGAGGTATCCAGTCAGGGCCTGATGATGGACCGCGTGGCGGGCGTGCACTACGATGTGGGCGTGTTCACCAACCTTTCGCCGGATCACATCGGCCCCGGCGAGCACAAGACCTTTGAGGAGTACCGCAGCTGGAAGGGCCAGCTGTTCAAGCGCTGCGATGTGGGCGTGGTGAACATTGACGATGAGAATACCGAAGCACTGCTGGAAGGCCATACCTGCAAGCTGGTCACTTATGGCCGCGATGAAAAGGCCGACTACCGCGAGACCGGCTACAAACTGCTGCGCACCCACGATTTTCTGGGCGTTGCCTTCCACGTTACCGGCAAGGACGAGATGGACGTGAAAGTGAATATGCCCGGCGAGTTCAGCGTGTACAACGCGCTGGCTGCGCTGGCCGTGGGCAAGGTGCTGGGTCTGCCGGATGCCGCCATCCACGATGGTCTGGGCAAGTGCGTGGTGAAGGGCCGTGTGGAGCTGGTGCCCATCAGCAAAAAGTTCACCATCCTGCTGGATTACGCCCACAACGAGGTATCCACCGAGAGCCTGCTTACAACCCTGCGCGCCTACAAGCCCCACCGTCTGGTGGTAGTGTTTGGCTGCGGCGGCAACCGCTCCAAGCTGCGCCGCTACGGCATGGGCGAGATCTGCGCCAAGATGGCCGATTTCTCCATCCTCACCGAGGACAACAACCGCTTTGAAAAGGTAGAGGATATTATTGCGGATATCCGCGAGGGCATGAACAAGGGCAACCCGGACGCGAAGTTCGTGGAGATCCCCGACCGTCTGGACGCGCTGCACTACGCAGTGGATCACGCACAGGAGGGTGACCTGATCGCCGTCATCGGAAAGGGTCACGAGACCTACCGCGACCGCGAGGGCGTCAAGACCCCCTTCCTTGAGCGGGAACTGCTGGAAGAGTACGCACAGCAGATCGGGCTGGAATAAGAAAATAATATTATTATTGCGGGAAAGGCCGCTGCACAAAGTACTGTGCAGCGGCCTTTTTTGCGTCTGTGGGAGCCCCTATATAAAGAGGAAGCAAACTGTGTCGAAAATGTAAAAGATAAAAATTTTTAACTAAAACCATTGACTTATCCAACGGTTTGATTATAATGGTCGTGTTCGATACCTCATAAATTTTAGGTAAACAATTAAAAACAAACAGTGAACATAAAGGAGAATACTACCATGACTTTCGAGGAAATGAAGAAGATCGTTGTCGATACCCTGAGCTGCGATGAGGACAAGGTGACCATGGAGGCCAGCCTGACCGAGGATCTGGAGGCCGACAGCCTGGACGCTGTGGAGCTGAACATGGCACTGGAAGAGGCCTGCGGCGTGTCCATCCCCGATGAGGAGCTGGCAAACCTCAAGACCGTGGGCGATATCTTCAACTACATCAATGCCCATGTCTGAGGCTGACCGAGGCGAAACGAGATGAACAGTATCAAAGACCTGCTGCCGGGCAGCATGCGGGAGCGCACCTTCCAGCTGAAGGCCCGGCGGGATGCGGGTGCCGTGTGGAACGACCCGCAGTTCGTGGAATGCAAAAAGTGCGGACGCCGCGCCACCCGCCAGATCTGGAACAAGGCACAGTACGTCTGCCCCAACTGCGGGGTGCACCTGCCCATCGGCGGGTACTACCGCCTGAGCCTCATCCTTGATAAGGGCAGCTTCCGGGAACTGGATGCCGACCTTGCCCCGCAGGATGTGCTGCAGTTTCCCGGCTACCCGGAAAAGCTGGAAGCACAGACAGGCAAGACCGGCTTGAAGGAAGCTGTCATCACCGCCACGGGGCGCATCGAGGGCACCCCGGTGGTAGTGGCAGTGCTGGACAGCCGGTTCTTTATGGGCAGCATGAGCACCACCGTGGGCGAAAAGATCACCCGCGCCGTGGAGCACGCCACCGCAAAGCACCTGCCGCTGATCATCTTCTCGGCCAGTGGCGGCGCCCGGATGCAGGAGGGCATTTTCAGCCTGATGCAGATGGCAAAGACCTCTGCCGCCATCGAGCGGTTCTCCGCCCGGGGCGGGCTGTACATCAGCGTGCTGACCCACCCCACCACCGGCGGCGTGACCGCAAGCTTTGCCAGCCTTGGCGATATCATGCTGGCAGAGCCCGGGGCGCTGATCGGCTTTGCGGGCCCCCGGGTCATTGAGCAGACCATTGGCGAAAAGCTGCCCGCAGGCTTCCAGCGCAGCGAGTTCCAGTACGAGCACGGCTTTGTGGACAAGGTAGTGCCCCGTACCGAGATGCGCGAAACACTGGCGCAGCTGCTGCGTCTGCACGCCTGAGGAGGAAGCGCCTTATGATCAAGGACATCTTACAACAGCTCGCACCGCTGGATGAAAAGATCGCCGCCCTGCGCGGCGACCCGGCGGACGAGAACATGACCGATATCACCAACCACGCTGCCGAGCTGGCAGAGCTTTCCGCGCAGGAGGACGCTTTGCTGTCCGGCTGCGGGGCGCTGACCGCAGAGGACAGGGTCTTTCTGGCACGTCACCCGGAGCGCCCTCACATCGACGAGATCGTGGATGCACTGTTCACCGACTTTTTTGAGCAGTGCGGCGACCGTCAGTGCAAGGAAGATGCCGCCATTCTGGGCGGTGTGGCGCTGTTCCACGGCCAGCCGGTCACGGTCATCGGCCACCGCAAGGGCAGCACGCTGGAGGAAAACCTGCGCTGCAACTTCGGTATGCCCGGGCCGGAGGGCTACCGCAAGGCCCTGCGCCTGATGAAGCAGGCCGAAAAATTTGACCGTCCCATCATTACCTTCATCGACACCCCGGGCGCATACCCCGGCAAGGACGCCGAGGAGCGCGGACAGGGCGAGGCCATTGCCCGCAACCTGATGGAGATGAGCGGCCTGACCGTGCCGGTGATCGCAGTGGTCACCGGCGAAGGCTCTTCCGGCGGCGCACTGGCGCTGGGTGTGGCAAACCGCATCCTCATGCTGGAAAACGCCGTCTACTCGGTGCTCAGCCCCGAGGGCTTTGCCAGCATCCTGTGGAAGGATTCCTCCCGCAGCGGCGAAGCCTGCGAGATCATGAAGCTGACCGCACAGGATCTGTACAAGGACGGCATCGTGGAGGAGATCATCCCGGAGCCGGTGGGCGGCGCACAGCGCGCCCACGGGGTACTGTTCGGCAATCTGGACGAGGCACTGCAGCGTCAGCTGCGCAGCCTTGCCCGCATGAACGGCCGTCAGCTGGCCGAGCAGCGCTACCAGAAATTCCGTCAGATCGGAGAAATGAGGAAAGCATGAAGGGTTTGCGTCTGATCGCCACCGGCGGGGCTTTGCCCGGCCGCACGGTCACCAACGAAGAGCTGAGCCGCACCGTGGATACCAGCGACGAGTGGATCACCACCCGCACCGGCATCCGCACCCGGCACTACTGCACCGAGGGCGAAAACGCCGCTACACTGGCCATTGCTGCCGCAAAGCAGGCGCTGCAGCGCAGCGGCCTTGCCCCGGCAGACATTGCCTGCTGCGTCTGTGCCACCCTTTCCGCACCGGACGCCACCCCAAGCGTGGCCTGTCAGGTGCAGGCGGCGCTGGCACTGCCGGAAAACCGCCCTGCACTGGACGTGAACGCCGCCTGTTCCGGCTTTTTGTACGGCACGGCGGTGGCGCGCGGCCTGCTGGCTACGCTGGGCGGGCAGTACGCGCTGGTCATCGGTACAGAGGCGCTCTCCCGCCTGATGGACCCCGCCGACCGCTCCACCTGTGTGCTGTTCGGCGATGGTGCCGGTGCGGCGGTGTTTGAACTGACCGACACCTCCGCGCCCTTTGCCATCACGCTGGGTGCCCGGGGCGATGCCGCCATCCATGCCGGCGGCCCCAGCCGCGCAGGCTCGGCACCCATCAGCATGGACGGCAGGGCAGTGTTCCGCTTTGCGGTGGATGCCCTGCCCAAATGCCTGCACACCGTGCTGGACGAGACCGGCCTTACGCTGGACAATCTGGACTGGGTGGTCTGCCATCAGGCCAACAGCCGCATCATCGACCACTGCGTCAAGGCGCTGCACGCCGACGGTGCAAAGTTCTACAAAAACATGGACCGCCACGGCAACACCAGTGCTGCCAGCATCCCGGTGGCGCTGAACGAGCTGGCTGAAAGCGGCCAGCTGCACCCCGGACAGACCCTTGCCTGCATCGGCTTCGGCGGCGGCCTGACATGGGGCGGCATGATCGTGGAATATAAAGGATAAAGACCATGAAACTTTTAAACGAGATCCTGGGGACGAAATACCCCATCATTCAGGGCGGCATGGCCAACATTGCCACCGGCGAGTTCGCCGCCGCCTGCTCCAACGCCGGTGCACTGGGCATCATCGGTGCGGGCGGCATGAATGCCGATACCCTGCGCCAGAACATCCGCCGCTGCCGGGAGCTGACCGACAAGCCCTTTGGCGTAAACATCATGCTCATGCACCCGCAGGCAGATGAGTTTGCCCAGATCGTGGTGGAGGAAAAAGTCGCCGTGGTCACCACCGGCGCAGGCAACCCGGGAAAGTACGTTCCCATGTGGAAAGCTGCCGGTATCAAGGTGATCCCGGTGGTGGCTGCTGCCGTGCTGGCACGGCATTTGGAGCCGCTGGGCATCGACGCCGTCATTGCCGAGGGCACCGAGAGCGGCGGCCATGTGGGCGAGATGACCACCATGGCACTGGTGCCGCAGGTGGTGGACGCGGTCAGCGTGCCGGTCATCGCCGCAGGCGGCATTGCCGATGGCCGTCAGCTGGCGGCTGCGCTGGCGCTGGGCGCCTGCGGGGTGCAGGTGGGCACCTGCCTGCTGGCAAGCGAGGAGTGCCCCATTCACCCCAACTACAAGGCCGCGCTGCTCAAAGCCGGGGACAGTGACACCATCGTCACCGGACGCACCGTGGGTGCACCGGTGCGTGTGCTGAAAAACCGCATGAGCCGGGAGTATGTCCGTCAGGAAAAGGCGGGCGCGGACAAGATGGAACTGGAGAAATACACGCTGGGCAGCCTGCGCCGCGCCGTCTTTGAGGGCGACACGGTAAGCGGCAGCCTGATGGCCGGTCAGGTAGCCGGAATGCTGCACGAGGTGCGCCCCGTGGCCGACATCCTTGCCGACCTGTGGCAGGGCGGGAGGCAGCGCATCGCAGCGCTGAACGCCGAATGCTGACCCTTGGCGGCAAGCCCCTGCAAGTACCCATTTTGCAGGGCGGCATGGGCGTAGGCGTCTCGCTGGGCGGGCTGGCCGGTGCGGTAGCAGCCTGCGGCGGCATGGGGTGCATCTCCACCGCCGATGCAGGCTACCGCGAGCCGGATTTTGCCCGTGACCCGGCGGCAGCAAACCACCGCGCCCTGACCGCAGAGATCCAAAAGGCCAAGGCCATAGCTGGAGGCATGGGTCTGGTAGCCATCAATGCGATGGTAGCCACCCGGGACTATGTCGAGGCTATCCGCACCGCCGTGGCGGCGGGGGGTGGATGCCGTGGTCTCCGGTGCGGGTCTGCCGCTGGAGCTGCCGGGCATCGTGGGCACCAAAGAGGTGGCCATTGCGCCCATCGTGTCCAGCGCCCGGGCGGCAAAGCTCATCCTGCGCCGCTGGGCAAAGGGCTTTGACCGCACCGCCGATTTTGTGGTCATCGAGGGCTGCAAGGCGGGCGGGCATCTCGGTTTTGCCGAGGAGGACCTGCTGGCCGACCGCTGCCAGACCTTGGACGAGATTCTGCCCGGGGTGTTGGCCGAGGTAAAACCCTACGAGGAGCAATACGGCCACGCCATCCCGGTTTGTGGCGGGCGGCGTGTACACCGGTGCCGACATGGCACATTTTACAAAGCTTGGCGCTGCGGGCGTGCAGCTTGCCACCCGCTTTATCCCCACCTACGAGTGCGACGCCTCCCAGACCTACAAGGACGTGCTGCTGGCGGCAAAGCCGGAGGATGTACGCATCATCCACAGCCCGGTGGGAATGCCCGGTCGTGCGCTGAACACCCCGCTGGTGCAGGCGCTGGCCGAGGGCAAGCGCTTCCCGCCCAAGCACTGCGCCCGGTGCCTCAAGACCTGCGACCCCGCCGCCGTGCCCTACTGCATCACCCACGCCCTCATCGAGGCGGTGAAGGGCAACGTGGAGGAAGGACTCTTCTTCTGCGGCGAAAACGTGGGTCGGCTTGACCGGATGCGCACCGTGCGCGAGCTGATGGACGAACTTGTGACCGAATGGAGGCAGAACTTATGAAGCTTGCCGTACTTTACGCCGGTCAGGGTGCACAGCACCCCGGCATGGGCAAGGAATTTTACGAAGCATCTCCCGCCTTCCGGGCGGCCTTTGACAGCGCAGCGCTGGATTTTGACCTGCACCGCGTCTGCTTTGAGGACCCGGACGGCATTTTGAATCAGACCGAATACACCCAGCCCTGCATGGTGGCCTTTGCCTGCGGCGTGACCGCCGTGCTGGCTGAAAAGGGCGTAAAGCCCGCCTATCTGGCGGGGCTTTCGCTGGGCGAATACTCCGCGCTGCAGGCAGCCGGGGTGTTCACCGCAAAGCAGGCCATTGAGCTGACCGCCTTCCGGGGCAGGGCCATGGCTGAGGCTGCAAAAGGCCTTGCCTGCGGCATGACCGCCGTGCTGGGATTGGACAGAGAAAAACTGTCTGCCTGCTGCGAGCAGGCTGCTGCGGCGGGCTGTGTGCAGATCTGCAACTACAACTGCCCGGGGCAGCTGGTCATCGGCGGCGAAAAAGCCGCTGTGGAGCAGGCTGCCGCGCTGGCAAAGGAAGCCGGTGCCCGCCGCTGCATCCCGCTGAAGGTCAGCGGCCCCTTCCACACAAAGCTGATGGCTCCCGCAGGGGATGCGCTGGCACAGCGCTTTGCGGGCGAAAACTTCGGCACCATGGAGACGCCGGTGCTGTTCAACTGTCTGGGACATGAAAAGGCCGAGACCGACAGCATCCCGCAGCTGCTGGTAAAGCAGGTGCAGAGCAGCGTCTACATGGAGGACACTTTGCGCCGCTTGGGTGAGCTGGGTGTGGACCACATTCTGGAAGTCGGCCCCGGCAACGCCCTGAGCGGTTTTGTGAAAAAGACCCTGCCCGGGGTGGTCTGCACCGCAGTGGAGACCCCGGAACAGCTGGATGCGGTGCTGACCGCATGGAAGGATGCAGAATGAGTGAAGAAAAGCTGACCCGCGCCGCCATTGTTACCGGCGGCAGCCGGGGCATTGGCCGCGCAGTGTGCGTGGCACTGGCAAAGCAGGGCTGCAATGTGGTGGTGAATTACTGCCACGGCGCAGAGCCTGCGGAGCAGACGGCAGCGCTCTGCCGCGCCGAGGGCGTGCAGGCGGTGACCGTGCAGGCGGATGTATCCACCGCCGAGGGCTGCAAGGCGCTGTTCGATGCCGCTGCCGAGGCTTTTGGCCGGGTGGATGTGCTGGTGAACAACGCGGGCATCACCCGGGACAACCTGATTTTGCGCCTGACCGAGCAGGATTTTGACGCGGTGCTGGACACCAACCTGAAAAGCGCCTTTCTCTGCTGCAAGGAGGCTGCCCGCCGCATGGTGCGCCAGCGCTATGGCCGCATCGTGAACCTTTCCAGCGTGGTGGCGCTGCGGGGCAACGCCGGGCAGACCAACTACGCCGCCAGCAAGGCGGGGCTCATTGGTCTGACCAAGAGCCTTGCCCGGGAACTGGCCGCGCGGAACGTGACCGTGAACGCGGTAGCACCCGGCTTTATCGACACCGACATGACTGCCGTGCTGCCGGAGGCGGTGCGCACCGGCATGACGCAGGGCATCCCGCGGGCCGCGCAGGCCAGCCGGAGGATGTGGCACAGGCAGTGGCGTTTTTTGCCGCAGAACAAAGCAGCTATCTCACCGGGCAGGTGCTCTGTGTGGACGGCGGCATGGCAATGTAAAGGAGAACCCTTATGGAAAAACGCAGAGTTGTGATCACCGGCCTTGGCACGGTGAACCCGCTGGGCAACAATGTGGCGGACAGCTGGGCAGCAGCCCGTGCCGGTAAATGCGGCATCGGCCCCATCACCCAGTTCGACACCACCGACTTCAAGTGCAAGCTGGCTGGTGAGGTAAAGGGCTTTGACCCTGAGACCGTGGTGGACAAAAAGGAAGTCCGCAAGATGGCACGCTTCACCCTGCTGGCACTGGGCGCTGCCACTGAAGCCATTGCAGACAGCGGTCTTGATACCGAGGCCGAGGGCAAGGACATCGGCGTCATCCTGTCCAGCGGCATCGGCGGTCTGCCCACGATCGAGGAACAGCACGCCCGCGGCGAGGAAAAGGGCATGGAGAAGGTAAGCCCCTACTTTGTGCCCATGGCCATTGCCAACATGGCAGCGGCGCAGGTAGCCATCCGCTTCGGTCTGAAGGGCATGTGCACCTGCCCGGTCACGGCCTGCGCCGGCGGCACCAATGCCGTAGGCGACGCCTTCCACCGCATCCGGGACGGCTACGAGCCGGTGATGGTCTGCGGCGGCGCGGAAAGCTGCATCAGCCCCTTGGGCATCGGCGGCTTTACCAGCATGAAGGCACTTTCCACCGCCACCGATCCGGACGCTGCCAGCCTGCCCTTTGACGCCCGCCGCGGCGGCTTTGTCATGGGTGAGGGCAGCGGTGTGCTGGTGCTGGAAGAACTGGAGCACGCAAGAGCGCGCGGCGCACACATCTACGCCGAGGTGGTGGGCTACGGTGCCAACTGCGACGCCTACCACTTTACCGCTCCGGCTCCCGGCGGCGCAGGTGCCATCGACTGCATGAAGCTGACCTTGGTGGATGCCGACATCGCACCGGAGCAGGTGGACCACATCAACGCCCACGGCACCGGCACCCACATGAACGATGCCTGCGAGACTGCCGCCATCCACGCCGTGTTCGGCGCACACGCAAAGGAGATGACCGTGGTCAGCACCAAGAGCATGACCGGCCATCTGCTGGGCGGCGCGGGCGGCATCGAGGCCGTGTTTACCGCGCTGGCGCTGCGGGACCAGTTCGCCCCGCCCACCATCCACTACGCCCAGCCCGACCCGGAGTGCGATCTGGACTATGTGCCCAACACCGGGCGGCAGCAGGAAATGCAGTACGCGCTGAGCAACAGCTTGGGCTTTGGCGGCCACAACGCCTGCATCGCCTTGCGCAGATGGGAGGGCTGACCCATGGCAGAACCCCGTACCGTGCGTGAAAACGCCAACACCCTGAGCAGCGTGCAGATTGCAGAAATTCTGCCCCACCGCTACCCCTTTGCCCTCGTGGACCGTGTTCTGGACTACGAGCCGGGGCAGTGGGCCATCGGCCGCAAGTGCGTCACCCGCAACGAGGAATTCTTCAACGGCCACTTCCCGGCGCAGCCGGTCATGCCCGGCGTGCTGCTGCTGGAAGCATTGGCACAGACCGGCGCTGTGGCAGCGCTGAGCCTGCCGGAAAACAAGGGCAAGCTGGCACTGTTCGGCGGCATCAAGAGTGCCCGCTTCCGCAAGCAGGTCACCCCCGGGGACGTGCTCACCCTCCACTGCGAGCTGGTACAGCAGCACGGCGCTGTGGGCGTAGGCAAGGCCTCGGCATGGGTGGACGGCAAGTGCGCCGCCACCGCAGAGCTGACCTTTGTGCTGACCGACGCAGCAGAATAAAATGAATGAAAAAGAGATAGGCGATCCCTTTCGGGAAAGCCTATCTCTTTTTTGTGTCTGTTCCGGTCGGTTTACTCTGCGGCAGCTGTCCCGGCGTCTGCCGCAGCAGCGGGGGCAGACTCTGTCGGGGCGGTCGCTGCCTGTTCCTTTTCCATCCACTCCCGCACGCGGTCGGGGCGGTTGGTGATGTAGGCATCGGCGCTGGTGCGCAGCAGGCTGCGGACAGAATCTTCCGTGTCCACCGTCCACAAAGACACCTTGATGCCCATCTCGTGCAGTTTGTCAATGAAACCGGCGTTTTTGTAGGCGGTGTGGTACTCACAGCTGACCCACTCCGGCACAAAGTCCAGACTGCTGATATAGGCGGGCAGATCCCGTTGCGACAACAGGTTTTTATAGATCTCGTTCAGGCTCTCGCCGGGAAAGTTTGCCCGCAGCATACTTACCTTATCGCTCATCCAGCGGGTCATCCAGCTGCAATTTTCCTCGTCTGCTGCGCTCTCCGGCAGGGCAGCGTCCATGGCATCCATGTCGTCTATGCCGTTGGTCAGTCCCAGATCCTTCCAGATGATGGGCGGCGGCAGCAGCATGCTTTCCAGCTCGCCGTATACCAGTGCACCCACCCGCAGTTCGGGCAGCAACTGCTTTGCCTGCCGCAGCAGCGCGTGGTTGAAGGAAACAAGGATCACCTGTTCTACCATCTCGGTCTGCTGCAGCACCTCCAGCACCCGGGGCACAAAGTCCGGGTCGTTGTTCATGGTGGATTTCAGCTCCAGATGCACGGTGCATTCCGGCATCTGCTTGCACAGCTCCATGGCTTCCTGTAAGGTAGCAATCTTTTCGTCCTGATAGATGGCATCCTTCCAGCTGCCAAAATCCAGCTCTTTCAGATCGCCCATGGTCATATCGTAGATCTTGCCGGAAATATCCGTGTGCAGATCGATCATATAGTCGTGGTGGATCACAAGCCCGGCGTCAATGGTCTGCTGTACGTCCATCTCTACGCCGTCCGCGCCAATCTCCATGGCTTTTTAAAGGCAGTCAGGGTGTTTTCCGGTGCAAGATAGGAAGCACCGCGGTGTGCAATGATTTGTGGTGTCATAAATTTTCTCCGTTATCGGTTCGTCCTCACACGTTTACCCGGCGCTGCCATACCGCAAACAGTGCCGGGGCGCTTGCTCAGGTCAGGTCCTCGCCGTCTGAAGCGATGACCTTTTTATACCAGTAAAAACTGTCCTTCCGGCTGCGGGCAAGGGTGCCGTTGCCGTCGTTGTCCTTGTCCACATAGATAAAGCCGTACCGCTTTTTCATCTCGCCGGTGGAGGCGCTCACAAGGTCGATGGGACCCCATGTGGTGTAGCCCATCAGCGGCAGACCATCCTCGTTGACGGCCTTTTCCATCTCCTCAATGTGCGCCCGCAGGTAGTCGATGCGGTAGCTGTCGTGGATGGAGCCGTCCGGCTCTACGGTATCCACCGCACCCAGACCGTTCTCCACGATGAACATGGGCTTTTCGTACCGGTCGTAAATGGTGTTCAGGGTCACCCGCAGACCCACCGGGTCGATGGCCCAGCCCCACTCGCTGACTTTCAGGTAGGGGTTCTTCACCGATGCAGACACGGCGTTGCCTTCCGCATTCTCTGCCGCCATCAGCTCCTTATCCACCGTGATGCAGCGGCTGGAATAGTAGCTGAAGGATACAAAATCCACCGTGCCCTCCCGCAGCGTGCGGTCGTCCTCGGACTGTGTGTGCAGCTGCACCCCGGCGCGCTCCATCCGCTTTTTAGCCCACACGGGGTAAGCGCCGCGCACCTGTACGTCGGTAAAGAAGTAGTTGTCCCGGTCTGCCTCCTGCGCCGCCCGCACATCCTCCGGGGCGCAGGTGCGGGGGTAGAACTGCCCTGCCGACAGCATACAGCCCACCATGGCATCCGGCATTTTTTCGTGCGCCAGCTTTACCGCCTTTGCGCTGGCCACCAGCTCGTGATGGGCGGCCTGATACTTGACCTGCTCCACATTCTCGCCGGGGTGGAATACCAGCCCGGCGCCGGTAAAGGACAGGTGCAGCAGCATGTTGATTTCATTAAAGGTGAGCCAGTACTTCACCTTGCCCTTTGAAGCGGTCGAACAGCACCTCGCAGTAGTGGACATAGGCGTCCACCATGCGGCGGTCTTTCCAGCCGCCGTATTTTTTGATGAGGGCAATGGGAGTGTCAAAGTGGCAGATGGTGACCAGCGGCTCGATGCCGTACTTATGGCACTCGTCAAAAATGCTGTCGTAGAAGGCCAGTCCTGCCTCGTTGGGCTGAGCATCGTCGCCGTTGGGCAGGATGCGGGTCCATGCAATGGACAGCCGGAAGCACTTGAAGCCCATCTCTGCAAACAGGGCGATATCCTCTTTATAATGGTGATACAGGTCAATGGCCTCGTGGCTGGGGTAGAAATGTGCGTCATCGCAATCCAGCATTTCCATATAGCCCGTTGCCACCGGGAAACGGTCCGGGCCGAAGGGGGTCACGTCCACCGTAGCCAGACCCTTGCCGTCTGCCTGCCATGCACCCTCGCACTGGTTGGCAGCGGTAGCGCCGCCCCACAAAAAGCCCTTGGGAAATTTGCCCATACTCTTTACCTCCTTGTTTACTTTTGCGCCCCTGCGGAGCGCAGATATACGCATACTACTATGATACCGCAACCGGCGGCGCTTGTCCATGACTGCATTTTGCAAAGGTGCGTGCATTTGGGGATAAAGTACGACTTTTATCGTCAAAACGCCGAAATTTCCTACTGTTTTTTGCGCACTTTTCACGATAAAAACACAAAACTTGCCTGTTTTTCTTTTATTCTGTTCCTTTTAAACCGCGCGGCAGTATGGTAGAATAATAGGGTAAGAACTGCGCTGCGCTGCTGCGCTGCTGAGAACATGGAAAAATGGAGTGTTTGATTATGACTGAGTTCAAACCCATCAAAGAAGGCAAAGTCCGCGAGATCTACGACAATGGCGACAGCCTGATCATGGTTGCCACCGACCGCATTTCTGCGTTTGACGTCATCCTGAAAAACAAGGTCACCAAAAAGGGCACCGTGCTCACCCAGATGAGCAAGTTCTGGTTCGATTACACCCGCGATCTGCTGCCCAACCACATGCTGAGCGTGGATGTGCAGGATATGCCGGAGTTCTTCCGCCAGCCCCAGTTCACCGGCAACAGCATGATGTGCCGCAAGCTGACCATGCTGCCCGTCGAGTGCATCGTCCGCGGCTACATCACCGGCAGCGGCTGGGCCAGCTACCAGAAGACCGGCAAGGTGTGCGGCATCCAGCTGCCCGAGGGCCTGCAGGAGTCCGATAAGCTGCCCGAGCCCATCTACACCCCCTCCACCAAGGCAGAGATCGGCGACCACGACGAGAACATCTCCTACGAGCAGAGCATCGACGTGCTGGAGAAGAAGTTCCCCGGCCACGGTCTGGAGTACGCCACCAAGCTGCGGGACTACACCATTGCCCTGTACAAGAAGTGCGCCGAGTATGCACTGTCCCGCGGCATCATCATTGCCGACACCAAGTTCGAGTTTGGTCTGGACGAGGACGGCAACGTGGTGCTGGGCGACGAGATGCTGACCCCGGACTCCTCCCGCTTCTGGCCGCTGGAGGGCTACGAGCCGGCAAAAGCCAGCCCTCCTTCGACAAGCAGTTCGTCCGCGACTGGCTGAAGGCCAACCCCGACAGCAACTACGACCTGCCGCAGGATGTCATTGACAAGACCATTGCCAAGTATCTGGAGGCCTATGAGCTGCTGACCGGCAAAAAGCTGTAAGCGTATCCCGTATCCATAAAAACCAAGGCTGCTGCGGAAAATTTTCCGCAGCGGCCTTTTTTGCGCCCCGCCCTCTTGACAAGGGGCGGGAAGATGGGTAATATATGTATCGCATCAAACAGTTTCACATCGAACAACTTGAATAGAGGAAACCATTATGTGTACACAGCACCCTATTGAAGAGCCCTGCAAGCTGGACCCGCCGTGGGAAGGGCCGCAGGTCATCCCCGCCCAGCTGCACCGGGTGGACAACCTGATCTTCCGCAAGATGAACCAGTTTTCCCGCGCCAACGGGGTAGAGCAGACCACCCCCATGCACGGGTGGATCATTGGGTATCTCTACCGCCACCGGGACGAGCCGGTGTTCCAGCGGGACATCGAGCGGGAGTTTTCCATCACCCGCTCCACGGTGACGAACATTTTGCAGCTGATGGAGCGCAAGGGCTACATCCAGCGGCTGAGCGTACCGCAGGATGCCCGGCTCAAGCAGCTGGTTTTGACCGAGGAGGGCATCCAACGGCACGAAAAGACCCTGCTGTCCTTCCACCAGACCGACGACTATGTGGCCGGACTGCTGACCGAGGAGGAGAACGCAGAACTGCTGCGGCTGCTGAACAAGCTGCGGGAAGCACTGAAATAACCACCTTTTCCGTCAAAGCGCCGAAAAAGGTCTTGTTAAATTAGCAATTATGAACATTTTTCGAAACGTCTTGACATTTAAAATGTTTTGTATAAAATTGTTCTGTACCAAACAAATAAATTCAACAGGAGGGAACTCAGATGATCAAAAAGCTTGTGTCGCATCTGGGCGAGTATAAAGCCGCCTCGATCAAGACACCGCTCTTTGCTGCGCTGGAAGCCATTATGGATGTGCTGCTGCCCACCATCATGGCCTTTATCATCGACCAGGGCATTGAAAAGGGCGATATGAACGCCATCATCCGCTACGGCCTGCTTACCTTTCTGGTGGCAGCCATTGCGCTGGTGCTGGGCGTGCTGGCGGGCAAGTACGCCGCCGAGGCATCCACCGGCTTTGCCGGAAATCTGCGCGATGCCATGTATGAAAACATCCAGCATTATTCTTTTTCCAACATCGACAAATTCTCCACGGCAGGTCTTGTCACCCGCATGACCACCGACGTGACCAACGTGCAGAACGCTTTCCAGATGATCCTGCGCATGTGCGTGCGCGCCCCGGTGCATCTGGTGTTTGCAATGTTCATGGCTGTGATCATCGGCGGCCCGCTGTCGCTGGTGTTCGTGGTGGCAGTGGCCTTTCTGGTGGCGGTGCTGGCTGCCATCATGATCCCTACCTTCCACATCTTGACCGGGTGTTCAAAAACTACGATGCCCTCAACGCCTCGGTGCAGGAGAATGTCTCTGCCATCCGCGTGGTCAAGAGCTTTGTGCGCGAGGGCTTTGAAAACGAAAAATACACTGCCGCCTGCGAGAGCCTGTACAAGCAGTTCGTCAACGCGGAAAGCCGCCTGAGCTTCAATAACCCCGCCATGCTGGTGGCGGTGTACGGCTGCAACATCGCGCTGAGCTGGTTCGGCGCAAAATATGTGCTGCACGGTGCCATTACCACCGGCCAGCTGAACGCCCTGTTCGGCTATATCATGAACATCCTTATGGCACTGATGATGCTGAGCACGGCCTTTGTCATGATCGCTATGTCCGCCGCCTCTGCCAAGCGTATCGTGGAGGTGCTGGACGAGCACACCGACCTGCCCCCGGCAAAGCAGCCGGTGCAGCAGGTGGCAGACGGCAGCATCCAGTTTGACCACGTTACCTTCAAGTATAAGCACGGCAGCGGCCAGCCGGTGTTGAACGATATCAGCTTTACCATCCAGCCCGGCGAGACGCTGGGCATCATCGGCGGCACCGGCAGTGCAAAGTCCAGTCTGGTGCAGCTGATCCCCCGCCTGTACGATGCCGAGAGCGGCACCGTGCGGGTGGGCGGCGTGGACGTGCGGGATTATAACCTTGACGTGCTGCGCCGCGAGGTCTCCATGGTGCTGCAGAAGAATGTGCTGTTCAGCGGCACTATTCTGGATAACCTCCGCTGGGGCGATGCCAACGCCACCGAGGAAGAGTGCATCCGCATGGCAAAACTGGCCTGCGCGGATGAGTTCATCCAGTGCTTCCCGGATAAGTACAATACATGGATCGAGCAGGGCGGTTCCAACGTGTCCGGCGGCCAGAAGCAGCGCCTGACCATCGCCCGCGCCCTGCTGCGCAAGCCCAAGGTGCTGATTTTGGACGACTCCACCAGCGCCGTGGATACCGCGACCGATGCCAAGATCCGCAAGGCCTTCCGGGAGGAGATCCCCGGCACGACCAAGATCATCATTGCACAGCGTATCTCCTCGGTGCAGGATGCAGACCGCATTCTGGTGCTGGAGAACGGCCAGATCAACGGTCTGGGCACCCACGCAGAGCTGCTGGCGACCAACGCCATCTATCAGGAGGTCTACAACAGCCAGACGCAGGGCGGCGGCGATTTTGACAAGCAGGGAGGTGCGCAGTAATGGCAGTAAAAGAAGTACATGGCCCCGGCCCGCGGGGCGCACGGGGGCCGCGCCCCAAGGTGGAAAAACCCGGGCAAGCTGCTGAAGCGCATCATGGATGAGGTATTCCGGCACTATCTGCCCCACTGCATCCTTGTGCTTGTCTGCATCGTGGTCAGCGCGCTGGCAAACGTACAGGCCAGTCTGTTCTTAAAGACCCTGATGGACGATTACATCGTGCCCATGACCCGCCAGCAGGACCCCAGCTTTGCACCACTGGCCGGTGCATTGGTGCGGATGTGCTGCATCTACCTTGTGGGCATTCTGGCCGCATGGGCCAACGCCCGCATCATGGTCAACGTAACGCAGGGCACGCTGCGCAATCTGCGCACCAAGCTGTTCACCCACATGGAAAGCCTGCCCATCCGGTATTTTGACACCCATCCCCACGGCGATATCATGTCCGTGTACACCAACGATGTGGATACCCTGCGCCAGATGCTCAGCCAGAGCATCCCGCAGCTGGTGTCCAGCGCCATTACGATTGTTTCGGTGTTCTTCAGCATGTGCATGCTCAGCTGGCAGCTGACCATCGTTACCATGCTCATGGTGGCGCTGATGCTGTTCTGTTCCAAGCAGATCGCAAAAAGCTCCTCCAAGTACTTCATCCAGCAGCAGCGGGATCTGGGCAAGGTGAACGGCTACATCGAGGAGATGATGGAAGGCCAGAAGGTGGTCAAGGTGTTCACCCACGAACAGCAGACCCTTGCCGGCTTCCGTGAGTTGAACGACCAGCTGAAGGAAAGCGCCAAGCAGGCCAACGCCTTCTCCAACATCATGATGCCGGTCAACGCCCAGCTGGGCAACATCAGCTACGCTATCTGCGCGCTGACAGGCGCAACCATGGCTGTGAGTGGCATTGGCGGCATGACCCTTGGCACCGTGGTGGCCTTCCTCAGCCTGAACAAGGGCTTCAATATGCCCATCAGTCAGGTGTCCATGCAGGCCAACAGCGTCATCATGGCACTGGCTGGTGCGGAGCGCATCTTCAAGATGATGGACGAGCCCAGCGAGACCGACGAGGGCTATGTGACGCTGGTAAATGCCAAGTACGACCGCAATGACCAGCTGGTGGAAACTGCCGAGCGCACCGGCCTGTGGGCGTGGAAGCACCCCCACCACGATGGCACCGTTACCTACCACAAGCTGGCGGGCGATATTACCTTTACGGACGTGGACTTTGGCTATGTGCCGGAAAAGACGGTGCTGCATGACATCAACCTGTACGGCCGTCCGGGGCAGAAGATCGCCTTTGTCGGCTCCACCGGTGCCGGCAAGACCACCATCACCAACCTGATCAACCGCTTCTACGACATTCAGGACGGCAAGATCCGCTATGACGGCATCAACATCAACAAGATCAAAAAGGCCGATCTGCGCCGCTCGCTGGGCATCGTGCTACAGGACACCCACCTGTTTACCGGCACGGTGATGGAGAACATCCGCTACGGACGGCTGGAGGCCACCGATGAAGAGTGCATCGCCGCCGCCCGTCTGGCCAACGCAGATGGCTTTATCAAGCGCCTGCCGGAGGGCTACAACACCATGCTCACCGGCGATGGCGCCAACCTCTCGCAGGGTCAGCGCCAGCTGCTGGCCATCGCCCGCGCGGCCGTGGCGGACCCGCCGGTGCTGATCCTGGACGAGGCGACCTCCTCCATTGATACCCGCACCGAGGCGCTGGTGCAGCGCGGTATGGACGGCCTGATGTATGGCCGCACCAGCTTTGTTATCGCGCACCGCCTGTCCACCGTCCGCAATAGCAGACTGCATCGTGGTGCTGGAACAGGGCCGCATCATCGAGCGCGGCAGTCACGACGAGCTAATCGCCAAAAAGGGCAAGTATTACCAGCTTTATACCGGTAATCTGGCCGAGAACTAAACAATTTTCCGCCTTCTCACAAAGCCGCCGCACAGCCATGCCGCCGTGCGGCGGCTCTTTTTTACTCCCATGAAGAAGCAATTCTGGAAAATCCGCAGATTTTCCAGAATTGCAAATATAAAAATAATTTTCCGCTGAAGATGGCCAAAGCGCACGCGGCGGCCATTCAAAATCGTCCGCTCCACGGTATACAAATGCCCCGGGCTGTGCTAGAATGGAGCAAACGAGAAAAAGGCTGGTGAGTGTATGCACCCTCTGACGGAATATCCCCGCCCCGCCATGCGCCGGGACAGCTACGAGAACCTGAACGGCCCGTGGCAGTACGCCATCACTGCCTCAGCACAGCGCCCGGCGGGCTGGGATGGCGAGATCTTAGTGCCCTACGCGCCGGAGTGCCGCGCCTCCGGGGTGGGCACATTGCAGCCCGGGCAGTGGTTGCACTACCACCGATATTTTGCGCCGCCCGCCGGGACGGGCGGCAGGGTGCTGCTGCATTTCGGCGCAGTGGACTACGCCTGCGCTGTGCAGGTGAACGGCCATCTGGTGGGCGGCCACCGGGGCGGCTACTGGCCCTTTACGCTGGATATCACCGCGCAGCTCAACGGCACAGGCCGCAACAGCCTGTGGGTGGCGGTGCAGGACCCCACCGGCCACGGCACACAGGCGCGGGGCAAGCAGACCTTGCAGCCCGGTGGGATGTTCTACCCCGCCCAGAGCGGCATCTGGCAGACGGTCTGGCTGGAGCGCGTGCCGGAAAATTACATCCAGTCTCTCACCGTTACGCCGGACTACGATGCCCGCACCGTGACCGTGAAAGCCCATACCTCTGCACCCGGCGGCGCGGCGAACCTGTGGGCTGTAGTGCGCGCCGGGGGCGTGACCATTGCCGAGGACTGGGGCAGCGATGAGGCCGGCCAAGACGGCACGGTGACGCTGCATATTGCGGACGAGTATTTCTTCCCATGGAGCCCGGACACGCCCTTTTTGTACGACCTGACCGTGGGCACTACGCAGGGAGAGGAAGAGCAGTTCGACACCGTGCACAGCTACTTTGCCCTGCGCAAGTGGAGCTGCGCACCGGACGCAAGGGGCGTGCTGCGCTTTTGCCTGAACGATAAGCCTATCCTGCTCAACGGTCTGCTGGATCAGGGCTACTGGCCGGAGGGACTGTACACCCCGCCCTCGGATGCGGCGGTGGAGCGGGAGCTGAGCGAGGTAAAGGCGCTGGGCTACAACCTGCTGCGCAAGCACGCAAAGATAGAGCCGCAGCGCTGGTACTACCGCTGCGACAAGCTGGGACTTGTGGTCTGGCAGGATATGGTCAACGGCGGCAGCAAGTATAACCTGTGGTTCGTCACCTACCTGACCAATGTTTTGCAGCCGCTTATGCGCCGCCTGCCGGACAAGGCGGCGCTGTGGGGGGACTGCTGAGCCGGGGCAGCGAAAGCAGCCGGGAAGAATACCGCCGGGAGCTGGAAGATACGGTACAGGCGCTGCGCTGCCACCCCTGCGTGGGCTGCTGGGTGCCCTTCAACGAGGGCTGGGGACAGTACGATGCCGCCGGGGCAGTGCAGGCCATCCGCACGCTGGACGATACCCGTCTTGTGGACGAAGCCAGCGGCTGGTACGATCAGGGCGGCGGGGATGTGTACTCCCTGCACAACTACTTCTACCCCCTGCGGGTGCGCCCACAGACGCGCACCGTGGCGCTGAGCGAGTACGGCGGCATTGCATGGCCCATGCCGGGGCACGAGCCGCCCCGCAAGACCTACGGCTACGGCACAGCCAAAAGCCGGGAGGAACTGACCGCCCGCTACAAAAAATTGCAGCTGGGCGCAGTGCTGCCGCAGCTGCAAAGGGGCTTTCGGCGCTGGTGTACCAGCTGACCGACGTGGAGGACGAGGTGAACGGCCTGTTTACCTACGACCGCACCGCCATCAAGCCGGACGCCAACGCCGTCCGTTCGGTGAACGCCGCCCTTGCCGCAGAGTTTGCAAGGGTAATAAAATAAAAACAACGCCCGGGTTTTCCACCTTCCGCAGAAAGGGTGTGGAAAACCCGGGCGTGTTGTCTTACAAGGGTATCAGCTGTTGGCGCTGTTGGCGCTGGTGTCGTTTACGATCTTGGAAGCGGGCAGCTTGCTCATGGCAGAGCTGCTCAGGGTGCTGTCCAGCTGGGCACCGTAGGCGGCAAGGGCATCGTTCAGCTCCTCGCCCTTCATGTCGCTCAAAATCTGGCTGCGCAGAGCATCCAGCGTGGAAACGCTCAACGGATCCAGACGGACGGCCAGCATCATGGCGTAGCCGGTGTACTGGATGGCGGCTGCCTGTCCGTAGGCAAGGCCGCGCAGGGTATCGGCGGCACCCTCCTGCGTAAAGGCATCGGTCAGGTCGCTCTCGCCCAGCAGGTCGGTCTGCAGGGTGCTGGTGGAGGGGACCTCTGCATCCAGCACGGCGCAAATATCGGTCAGTGCGCTGCTTGCGATGCTGTTAAAGGCGGCCATCTGGCTGGAGGCGTCCTCCGGGGCGGCGGCGTTGTAGCTGTCCGCAGCCTTCTGGGCAAGGGAGAGCATCTCGGCCTTCTGGTCATCGCTGGCAAAGGCGTAGGTGCTGGTATTGTACAGGGGCACGGTGATAAAGCCTATCTCGTACATGGTGCTGTCCAGATGCTCGGTCAGCTCGCCGTCCTCCACAGGGGTCTCGCCGTCCTTGCCGTAGACAAGATCCAGCAGCAGGGTCTGCTTGTATTGCAGCTGCTGGAACAGCTTCAAAGTCTCCAGCCCGATGCCGTTGGCAGTGTAGGCATCGCCGTAGTTATCCATCAACTGCTGGGCGTAGCTGTCGGCGGCAGACTTCTGCTCCTCGGTCAGCTCACCGCCCAGCTCGGTAAAGCGGGCATCCACAGCGGCAAGGGTCTGCAAGGTCTCAAGGGTCTTTTGCGCCACATAGTCCTTTACCACGGCGGTCTCGCCGGTGTCGGCATCGGTGGTGATGGTGGCCTTGAGGAAGGAATTCACCTTGCTGGTGTCCTGCTCAGAGTCCGCCAGCTGTGCAGCCTGCTGGTAGGCATCGTACTGCGCCAGCAGGTACAGGCCGCTGGTCACCTCAAAATCGCCGATCTTGCCCACGGTGTCCGGGGTGGAGAGTGCGCAGCCCACAAGGCTGACGGTCAGTGCAAGTGCGCATACCAGCGCAAGCAGTTTCTTTTTCATGCGTTTTGCTCCTTATTTGTTTTTATAAAACCCTCTCAGTCACGTTTGCGCGTGCCAGCTCCCCCTGTTTGGGGAGCTTTTTTGCGTTCGGTGCCAGTCAGGATATCTGCCATAGCTTTCAGGATGTTTTGCAGCAGTTCCAGCGGCTTTTCGTCCGGCTGCAATCACCGAGAGATAGGGCTTTGTGCCCGCCCCGGCGGTGACACGGCCATTGAAAGCTTGCAGCAGGCCGCGTATCATGGCAAGGTCCAGCGTTTCCAGATTCAGGATCAGGGTATCCTTCTTCTGGGTCACCTCGTACACGCCCACGGCAGCGGCCTGTACGCGGACAAGGGAAACGTTGACCAGATCGCTCACCGAGGGCGGCGGGTCGCCGTAGCGGTCGATGAGCTCGTCCAGCACATCGGCGGCGTCCTCCGGGGTCTGGATGGCGGCAATGCGCTTGTAGGCTTCGATGCGTCCCGCGCCGTCCGGAATATACTTTTCCGGGATAAAGGCGTCCACCCGCAGGTCCACAAGGCAATCGCTCTTGTCCCGCTGGACGGGCTCGCCCCGCGCCCGGGCAATGGCCTGTCCCAGCATTTTAACGTAGAGGTCGTAGCCCACGGCTTCCATATGGCCGTGCTGGCTGTGCCCCAGCAGACTGCCCGCGCCGCGAATTTGCAGATCTCGCATGGCGATGCGGAAGCCGGAGCCAAAAGCGGTGAACTCCCGGATGGCAGAAAGTCGCTTCTGGGCGATATCGGTCAGGGTCTTGTCCCGGCGGAAGGTGAAGTAGGCGTAGGCCTTGCGGCCGGAGCGCCCCACCCGCCCACGGATCTGGTACAGCTGCGCCAGACCCATGCGGTCGGCGTCCTCAATGATGAGGGTGTTGCAGTTGCGCACATCGATGCCGGTCTCAATGAGGGTGGTGCAGACCAGAATGTCGATCTCGCCGTTCAGCAGGTGCTGCCATACGGGGTTCAGCTCTTCTTCGGTCATCTTGCCGTGGGCGATGCCCACCCGCGCACCCGGCACCATCTGGCTGACATGGGCGGCGCAGGCTTCGATGTTGTCCACCCGGTTGTGCAGGTAGTACACCTGCCCGCCCCGGGCAAGCTCCTTCTTCATGGCTTCGGCAAGGATGACATCGTTGTATTCCAGCACAAAGGTCTCCACCGGCTGCCGCTCGATGGGCGGCTGCTCAATGGTGGAAAGATCCCGGATACCGCTCATTGCCATGTTCAATGTGCGGGGAATGGGGGTAGCTGAAAGGGTGAGCATATCCACCCCGATGAAGTTTTCCTTCAGCTTTTCCTTGTGCTTCACGCCAAAGCGCTGTTCCTCATCGATGATGACAAGGCCGAGGTCGTGGAACTTTACGTCTTTAGAGAGCAGCCGGTGGGTGCCCACCACGATATCCACGCTGCCGGCCTGTAAGCCGCGTAACGTCTCCTTCTGCTGCTTGGCGGTGCGGAAGCGGGACAGCATCCCGATCTTCACCGGGAAGGCCTCCATGCGGGAGAGCAGGGTGTTGTAGTGCTGCCACGCCAGCAGGGTGGTGGGTGCCAGCAGGGCGCACTGTTTGCCGCCCATGATGCACTTGAAGGCGGCGCGCAGCGCCACTTCGGTCTTGCCCACGCCCACATCGCCGCAGAGCAGACGATCCATGGGGTAACCCTTTTCCATGTCCTGCTTGATCTCGGCAGTGGCGTGCAGCTGGTCGTCGGTCTCGTCGTAGTCAAAGCGGGTCTCAAAGTCCCGCTGCCAGTCGCCGTCCGGCGGGAAGGCGTAGCCTGTGGCCTGACGGCGGCGGGCGTAAAGCTCGATCAGCTCCTGCGCCATCTCCTCGGTGGCCTTTTTCACCTTGGCGCGGGTGCGCTGCCACTCGGTGCCGCCCAGCTTTGCCAGCTTTACCTTTTCCTCGTCACCGGGGGCGGTGTAGCGGCTGAGCAGATCCAGCTGGGTCACCGGCACATACAGCACATCCGAGCCGGAATACTGCACCTTGAGGTAGTCCTTGGTAGCGCCCTGCACCTCCAGCCGCTGGATGCCGGCGTACATCCCGATGCCGTGGCTCTGGTGCACCACATAGTCCCCGGGCTTGATGTCCGAAAGGCTGGACAGGGCGTTTTTGTTCTTCTTGCGCTTTTTGGCCTCGGCGGCGGCTTCCTCGTCCAGTCCGTGACGGCGGCTGGAAAGCACCGCCGCATGGGCAAAGGGGAAGGTGCACCCGGCGGTCAGGTGCCCGGGCAGTACCTGCAGAACGCCCTTGGCGGGGCACACATCCCGGCTCATGCTCACGGCATAGCCTTTGTCGGCAAGGTCGCGGGTCAAAGCGGCTGCGCCCTTGGGCGTACCGGCAAACAGGGTGACGGCGTAGCCTTGGGCAATGAGCGGGTCTAAGTCCTCCCGCAGGGAGGCAAGGTCGCCGTTCCAGTTGGGGGCGGCAAAGGCTTCGGCGTTGATAAGGTCTTTGAGTTTGAACTCGTTCATCCCGCGCAGAAAGTTCTCGCACAGCAGGGTGCTGTTGCTCTGGGCGGCAATGACAAGATCGTCCATGGTCTGGTACAGCACATCCAGCCCGGGGCAGAGCACGCCCTCTTCCAGCAGTCCGGTCAGCTCCTCGCTGCGGCGGAACTCAGTGGCCTTTTGGGCATCCCGGATGCCGCCAACTTCATCCAGAATGAACAGCGGCGCGTCCAGATGGTCCAGCAGCGTGGCGGGGGCGGGGTAGCGGATGCCGTAATATTTATCCATGGCCTCCGGCATCAGGCCGGAATCCAGCTGGGAAAGATCGGCTTCGGTGGCCTTTTCCAGCGCGGTGCGGTGCTTGCCGCGCGCCTTTTTGATGGCATCGCGCAGCGCCTCGGCAGTCTCGGCGGTGCTGCCGAACAGCACCTCGCGGGCAGGGGAAAGGTAGATTTTTTCCAGTGCGCCGTCCCGCCGCTGGGTCAGCAGGTCAAAGGAGGACATGGAGTCGATCTCGTCGTCCCAGTACTCCACGCGGGCGGGCTGACGCATATCCGGCGCGTAGATATCCACGATATCGCCGCGCACGCTGAACTGTCCCGGGCCGTCCACCTGACTGCGGCGCACATACCCGGCGGCAAACAGCCGCGCCACCAGTGCCTCGCGGTTATACACCATGCCGGGCTTTAAGGTGAGGGTATTCTGGATGAACTCAGCCCGGGGCACGGTGTACTGCAAAAGTGCCTCGGCGGGCACGCAGACGGCCTGCAGCCGTCCGCCCGCCAGTGCACCCAGCACCGAAAGGCGGCGGTACTCGTACTCGCGGCCTGCACCCTCCACCGGGCGCAGCATAAAGTCGCGCGGGGGGAACACCGCTGCGGTAAGCCCCAGCGCCTTGAGGTCGTCCGCAAAATGGGTGGCCTCGGCTTCGCCGGGGGTCACGATGCAGAGCACCCGGCCAAGGTCTTTTTGCAGTGCGGCATACAGCAGCGCCCTGCCTGCGGGCGGCAGACCGAACAGCGCCGCCGGCCCTGCCGAGCCAAAGCTTGCGGCGACCTTCTGATATTCCGGGGTGGCCTTGAGTAAGGCTTCGTACATGGAAAAACCTCCTTTCCTGTCAGGATGCGGGAGAATGATTTTTACCCGTTATACTTGCTCTGCGCCAGACCCAGTTTACCGTCCATGATAAGCTTTGCGGCGGCTTCAAGGTCGGCGTAGCGGTCGGCGATGGCCTTGGCGTCCTCTGGCGGGAACTTGCCCAGCACCCATGCGGCAAGGTCGTAGTCCGGGTGGGGCTTTGCGCCGATGCCGATGCGGATGCGGGGGAAATTCTCCCCGCCCAGCCGGGCAATGATGCTTTTCAGGCCGTTATGCCCGCCCGCAGAGCCGGAGGGACGGATGCGCAGCTTGCCGGGGGCTTGGGTGATGTCATCCCACAGCACCAGCACATGGTCGGCAGGGATCTTGAAAAAGCCCGCCATAGGGGCGATGGAATCGCCGGAAAGGTTCATGTAGGTCAGGGGCTTTAGCAGCACCACCTTGTGGCCATTCACCTCGCCCTGTCCCCACAGGCCTTGGAACTTGGTTTTGCCCACAGAGATGTTCCACTTGTCGGCCAGCGCGTCCAGCGCGGCAAAACCGGCGTTGTGGCGGGTGCCATCGTACTTTGCTTCGGGGTTGCCCAGCCCTGCAATGAGCCAGATATCGTTTCATTCATGATATGATAATACCTTTTCCTGATAATAGTGTGATACAACATCTAAGTATAACATACGCGCGCGCAAAAAGATATACATTATAAGCAAAAAATGCCCCCATGCCGCAGGGCACAGGGGCAGAAAAACATTATATTACAGGTTCAGCGTGATGGCAGAGGCCTTCCAGCGGCCGTCCTCCTTCACCATGGTGATGGTGCCGGACACCTGCGCGGCGGCGGTGCTGTCCGGAGCGGTCAGCAGGGCGGCGGAAAAGTCGTAGCAGTTTTCTGCCCCGGCGCGCTTTTTCAGGGTGAGGTCGGCGGGCACCAGCTTGTCGCCGGACTGCCCGGCCAGCGCGGTGATGCGGGTGGGCAGACGGTTCGCCATGATTTTGTTCAGGCAGTCGGCTGTCATGGTATCGCCCAGCTGCGCCTGAAGAAAGGCGTACAGCCCATCGGTGTCCGCTGCGGCAAGCCCCGGTTCACTGCCGGCGGGCGCGGCGGCATCCACGGCCTGCTCTACGGCAGAGGAGCAGGAGAGCAGCTGCTGCACCACGAACTCCGCCTGTTTTTTGGCCGGGTCGCTGCGCAGGCGGGTCAGGGCGAACACGGCGGCAACAGCCGCGAAGAAAAGGACAAGGCTCAGCGCCTGCTTGCGAAAGCTTTCAGACTTCATACATGGCTCCCTTCCGGCAGAGGTTTACTTGCTCTGCTCGTTTTCCAGCTTCTGCTTTTTGGCGATGTAGGCTTCCATCTTGGGCTCTGCCCAGCCGTCCAGATTGGTCTGGCGCTCCCGGGCAATGCCCAATGCCTGTGCGGGCACATCCTTGGTGATGGTGCTGCCGGCGGCGGTGTAGGCACCATCGCCCACCTTGACCGGGGCCACAAGGTTGGTGTTGCAGCCGATGAAGCAGTAATCGCCGATCTGGGTGCGGAACTTATCCTTGCCGTCGTAGTTGCAGGTGACGGTGCCGCAGCCGAAGTTGCAGTACTTGCCCACATCGCTGTCGCCGATGTAGGTCAGGTGGCTCACGGTGTTGCCGCGGGCAAAGTTGGAGTTCTTGGTCTCCACATAGGCGCCCAGATGCACGCCGTAGTCGGTGACGGTGTTCACTCGCACATGGGTGAAGGGGCCGATGTTGTTGTGGGGGCCGATGTGGCTGCCGTAGATCTGGCTGGCGTTCACGGTGGTGCCCTCGTCCACGGTGCTGTCCTCGATGAGGGTGTTGGGGCCGATGACGCAGCCTGCGCCGATGACCGTCTTGCCCCGCAGGATGGTGCCCGCAAGGATCACAGCGCCCGGGGCAATGACCACCTCCGGGTCGATCTGCACGGTGCGGCTGTCGATGACGACGCCGTTTGCAATGTGCTGCACAAGGATGTCCTCGCGGGCAGCCTCGGCGGCATCCAGCTGTGCCAGAGCTGCGGCGCGGGCCTGTTCAGAAATAGGATTCTGCATGAAAAAAATCTCCCTTCCCACCAAAGCGCGCGGCGGAAGAGAGACAGAAAAGGCGACCGGAAAATTGTTGCCTGTCCGCCCAGCATCTCCGCTGCGGAAAGCTTTGTTCCGACAAAATAAAAATGAAAAAGTTACAGGGATAGAAAGTTGTATCCAACAGGACGAGAAATCGCGTGTACAAACAAAAAACCTCTCGAACTTTCTCCCATTCTATACTACCTTAAAACTTGGCAAATTTCAAGGGATTTGCATAAAAAATAACAGACAAATTCGGGATTTTGCATGGTGGAAAGGAATGGATTTTCTGGTATAATAGTTTAGCATTCATAAAACAATGTTCATCGTACGTTCAAGACAAGGCAAACGATGAGACCGCGGCCGCCATGCCGCCGGTCACGAATGGGAGGTAAACAACGCATGAGCAAAAAGTATCTGTACTACTTCAGCGAAGGCAATGAAGCTTTCGGCGGTGACAAGGTCACCATGAAGAACACGCTGGGCGGCAAGGGTGCCGGTCTGGCCGAGATGACCGCAGCCGGTATGCCGGTGCCGCAGGGCTTCACCATCACTACCGATGCCTGCACCCAGTATTACGCAGACGGCCGTCAGATCAATGACGAAATCACTGCTGACATCTTTGAGCACCTCAAGGGCTTGGAGAAGATCACCGGCAAGAAGTTCGGCGACAACACCAACCCCCTGCTGGTCTCCGTCCGTTCCGGCGCACGTCAGTCCATGCCCGGTATGATTGACACCATCCTGAACCTGGGCCTGAACGACGAGGCTGTTGAGGGTCTGGCTAAAAAGACCGGCAACACCCGCTTTGCATACGACTGCTACCGCCGCTTTGTGCAGATGTTCGCCGACGTCGTTATGATGGTCCCGAAGAGCCTGTTCGAGGTCGAGATCGACAAGATGAAGGAAGCCAAGGGCGTCAAGAACGACGTGGACCTGACTGCTGACGACCTGAAGGAACTGGTCGGCACCTTCAAGAAGATTTACGAGGAGAACGAAGGCCGTCCCTTCCCGCAGGATCCCCGTGATCAGCTGATCGAGGCTGTCAAGGCCGTGTTCCGCAGCTGGGATAACCCCCGTGCAAACGTCTACCGTAAGATGAACGAGATCCCCTACGAGTGGGGCACCGCTGTCAACGTGCAGCAGATGGCCTTTGGTAACTCCGGCGACCGTTCCGGCACCGGCGTTGCTTTCACCCGTGACCCCGCCACCGGCGCTAAGAAGCTGATGGGCGAGTACCTGATCAATGCACAGGGCGAGGACGTTGTTGCCGGCGTGCGCACTCCTTCTCCCATCAGCCACCTGAAGGATCAGATGCCTGAGGTGTACGATCAGTTTGTTGAGATCGCTACCCGTCTGGAGAACTACTTCCGCGATATGCAGGATATGGAGTTCACCATCGAGGATGGCCACCTGTATATGCTGCAGACCCGTAACGGCAAGCGTACCGCACAGGCTGCTCTGCAGATCGCCTGCGATCTGGTGGACGAGGGCATGATCACCGAGCAGGAGGCTGTCCTGCGCGTGGAGCCCAAGCAGCTGGATACCCTGCTGCATCCCCAGTTCGACGCTGCTGCCCTGAAGGCTGCAGAGGTCGTCGGCAAGGGCCTGGCAGCTTCTCCCGGTTCTGCCTGCGGCCAGATCGTCTTTACTGCTGAAGAGGCAGAGGAGATGGTCAAGTCCGGCAAGATGAAGAAGGTCGTTCTGGTGCGTCTGGAGACCAGCCCCGAGGATATCGTGGGTATGCAGGTCTCTCAGGGCATCCTGACCGTCCGCGGCGGCATGACCAGCCACGCAGCCGTTGTTGCCCGTGGTATGGGCACCTGCTGTGTCTCCGGCTGCGGCAACGACAACGAGGTCAAGATCGATGAGGAGGCAAAGACCTTCGAGATCAACGGCCATAAGTTCGTCGAGGGCGACTGGATCTCCATCGACGGCTCTACCGGCAACATCTACGGCGAGCAGGTCGCAACCGTGGCCGCTACCGGCAATAAGAACTTCAACCGCTTCATGGGCTGGGCAGACGCTGCTCGTCAGCTGCTGGTCATGACCAACGCTGATAACCCGCGCGACGCACAGCAGGCAGTGGATCTGGGTGCTGAGGGCATCGGCCTGTGCCGCACCGAGCACATGTTCTTCGCTGAGGACCGCATCAAGGCTGTCCGCGAGATGATCTGCGCACGCACCGTGGAAGAGCGCGAGGCTGCTCTGGCCAAGGTCGAGCCGTTCCAGCAGGGCGACTTCGAGGCTATGTACCGCATCATGGGTGAGCGCCCGATGACCATCCGTTATCTGGACCCGCCTCTGCACGAGTTCCTGCCCACCAAGGACGAGGACATCAAGGAACTGGCTGCCGACATGGGCATGACCTACGAAGACCTGAAGAACGTGGTTGCTTCTCTGCACGAGTTCAACCCCATGATGGGTCACCGTGGCTGCCGTCTGGCTGTTACCTATCCCGAGATCGCTGCTATGCAGACCCGCGCTGTGATCAAGGCTGCTCTGAACGTCTCTGCTGAGACCGGCCATATGATCACTCCCGCACATCATGATCCCGCTGGTCGGCGAGGTCAAGGAGCTGAAGTTCGTCAAGGACGTTGTCGTCAAGGTTGCTGACGAGCTGATCGCTGCTGCCGGCGTTGACATGAAGTATCAGGTCGGTACCATGATCGAGATCCCCCGCGCAGCCCTGACTGCCGGCGAGATCGCCAAGGAGGCTGAGTTCTTCAGCTTCGGCACCAACGACCTGACCCAGATGACCTTCGGCTTCAGCCGTGATGATGCCGCCAAGTTCCTGGGCGCATACTACGAGAACAAGATCTACGAGAGCGATCCGTTCCAGCATCTGGATCAGATCGGCGTCGGCAAGCTGGTCAAGATGGCTGCCCACGACGGTCGTGAGACCCGCCCCGATCTGGGTCTGGGCATCTGCGGCGAGCACGGCGGCGACCCCACGAGCGTGGAGTTCTGCCACAACGTTGGCCTGAACTACGTGACCTGCTCTCCCTTCCGTGTGCCTATCGCCCGTCTGGCTGCCGCCCAGGCCGCTATCAAACATCCCAGAAAGTAAGATTGTTGCATGAAGATGCACTAATCGCGCAAAACATGGGAAGATAAACGTATGATAAACCCTCCCCGGTGAAACTGAATGGTTTTGCCGGGGAGGGTTTTAGTTTTAAGAGGAGAAAAAGTATGAAGAAAAGAAAAATTGATCCACTTGAAGAAATTATGAGTAATCCGTATTATCAACTACGTGATGATTATAACTATGCAGAAAAGGTGAAGGGGACTATTAGTTTTGGGCAATATAGCATGAAATATTGGGCATTAGAACGGGATATAGTCCTTGATGGAACAAAAAGTGAAATTACAGAAGAGAGATTCGTAAAGGCTATAATGGATGCACGAAAAGAAGGAGAAATATTAAATGATGAAGATGAGGTAAATGGAGCAAGAAAAATAAGAAGAAAAGTAATAAGTCATCTAAATATAATTTTTTGCGGAAAAGCAAAATGCAAAAGCCAAATTAAAATCGGAATAAATACGCAACTTACATTAAAAATATAGTTTTCTTTAATTGGATTTTGAAAATAAACGGCAAAACGCTTGCAAAAACCATTGAAAGGATAGAAGGCAAAAAGAATGAGTTGATAACAAAAATTAGTGAATCCAGAGGTAAAACAAAGACGGTGGAAGATTATTATAGGGAACTTCTAGTTCGGGGATTAAACTCGTTAAAGGAAAATGAAATTAGTCCAAAACTTGTGGAAAAGAGAATAAAGGAACTTTATCCAGACATAAAGGAAGAACCTAAAAGTGAGATAGAAGATAGTCAAAAATTTGAGGGCTGGCCGATAATTTGGCGGCTTGGAGATGAACTTTTTGACATGGAGATGAAATATCCGCATTCAGAATGGGTGTACCAAACGATTTATCAGGACATACTGGAAAGTTTATCAAGATGCCATGAAGAGATTGAAAAGTGTGCTGATAAATTTTATGAGGCAAAGTGTAGAAAAGAAGGAAAGAAAGTAGAAGAGTAAAGATATTTTAAAATACGTTGAGGCCGAGAAAGTTAGGAGTTTCCAACTTTCTCGGCCTCAACGTATTTTTTGTATAATTTGATTTTTAAAATATGAATAAACCATGAATGAAATACGCCCAAAATTTACGAAAAAGAGCTTTGAGCGGCCTAGGAGACAGAATAGGGTCATGATAAACTACTATTGCGAACGAAGTGGCCACTTCGAAACACAAAATAATTGATTTGTGAGGTATTTTACTATGACACAGAATGAATATGACAAGTGGTATCGGGAACTCAACGAAGCTCAGAAAGAAGCTACGGATGAGTTCTTTGCTTGGAAGGAGAAAGCATCTAAGGGTAAGGACTGTTATGCAGATATTGGGATTACCAGGATAAATGGGAAGGCTGAGGTTGCTCTTCGGGAAGGTGAGTATATTTCGCCGTTCAGAGGTTTCCAAATGAGCTTGAAACAGAATGGGAGGATTTTGTCAAGCTGTAATTGGAGATGTGAGGATGGAGTAGAAAAATTTCCGCTTCTGTTCAGCACAAAAACATTCAAATCTGGAAAAATAGCTGCCGGTATTTTTGTACGAGACGGAGCAATGCAATCTCCGATTATACTTGGATGCCCGGACGATTTTGAACCGGATGCTTTCTATGAGGTGTTTGTACATGCTTGGGGAGCGGAAATGGGCTATCTTTGGGAGGGAGACGGAAAGATTCAGGGATTAACAAGAATCGACTATCTGCTCTCTGGTAATCTGGGAGAAACGCAGAATCCCATCGAAAAATTGGTCGAGCAGATGTACTTCCAGAAGACCACTTCGGAGGAAACCAACCATGAGTAATATGTATGGAAAGGACAAATTCCATGACAGGCAAAAAGCGGTATTACAGAAGTCCGCTCAAAAAATTGAGAATGATTCGGGTTGGTCACAGGATAATTTTTTGAGGGGATATGCTGAAGAAATTCTTCCGGCATCAGGAGCCGAGCTATCCTTTGGCGAACTTTGCGCAATAGGGGAGCAAGTTGAACAAGAGGCCGCTTTTTCTGCAAAGGAGGCGATGCGCAACAAAATCAAGGCAAGACGAGATGCTGAACGATATAAGTCAACAGGCACGGACAGCGAACAACGGACTCCTAATCCGTTTGAAGATTCTAGCGCAATAGCTACAGAATCTCCGAAAAATGAGGACACATTAAATACAATGAGGAAACACGCCGATGCCCAACCGACAAAATCGGCTGGGATAAAAACCTCAAAAAAACAGTCCCTTGTCGAAACGACAAGGGAACTAAAAAAGTATATCCATATCATTTCCTGTGGAGGTGTGCTGTATTACCACAATGAATATTACTACACACAGCTGGATTCAAAGCAGTTAATCAAGTTGTATCGTCAGAATGTGGACTATGAACTCAATAATGAATCTAGCCTACGTGGGTATAAGGATCTCTACGATTGCCTCGTAACAGATCCCCAAATTGAGTGCAGCGAACCGGAAGATGAACCGATTTATGCACCTTTGGAAAATGGAATCCTTGACCTTATGGAGTGGAAACTTTATCCACACAGCCCGGATCAAATAACCTTTACCTGTATTAAGGCAAAATATGATCCGCAGGCAAAGTGCCAGATATTTGAGGAATACTTGCAGCGAGTCACAGGTGGGGATTCCCTGCTGTCGGAGAGAGTTTGGATGGCAATCGGGTATTTGCTTATCTACCCTGCACGGGGAAAGTTCTTTATTTTCATGAAGGGTATCGGAAATAGCGGCAAGAGCGTTTTGGGAAGCTTTATCCGACGCCTGTACCCCAAAGAATCCATCAGCAGTATTAGACTTAAGCAAATGAAGAATGAATTTGGAATGTCTTCGTTGGCCAACGCTGTAATCAATTTTGACATGGATATGCCAAGTTCAAAAATTGATGAGGAGGCAGCTTCTCGATTGAAGCAGATTACAGGAGGCGATTCAATCAATGTTCCACGCAAATTTCGTGATGATGCGTTGCTGGAAAGGCGCATTAAGTTTGTCTTTTCTAGTAATCATCCGATTATCATCGACGGAGAAGATGATGCACTCCTAAAACGTATCATATATCTGCCTTTTAATTATGCAATCCCGGATGACCAGCAAGACCCGGATTTGGGAGACAAAATTTGGAAAGAGCGAGATGCGATTGCTACAAAAGCCCTGCGCTATGCGCGGAAACTTGTGAAACTCAATTACATCTTCCCAGAAATTCCCCAGATGGACAACGCAAAGTGCATTGTGAGAGACTCTATTGCGAAAACCGTAGGAAAATTTGTACAGGAAAGCTGCGATAAGAGCGAGTCGAAAGCAGTGACTGCTACAGAAGACCTGTATAATGCTTACTCAGACTATTGCAAGGAGAAGAATATGTGGGCGTGTAGCCAAAAGGCATTCACGAAAGAACTCACCCAAATGAAGATAGAGCATACTCGTTTCCGGTGTACAGGAGAGGATATGATTGCCCGAAAGAATCCGGTATTGCTTTCAAAGGAATCAAGCTCCGTCCGTAACTTCTGATTCTTCGATGATACGTTATACCTCTGACTCTAAGCACCATAAGCGATAACCAAGGGAGGTATCACAATGCTGGAAATTGACGAAAAGGCGATGGCCTATTGTCTGGTGGAAGCTCTCTTTGCAGCAGGAGTAATCAACCTGCCCACTTATCAGAACTTCCTTCGGATGAAGCGTGAGCAGGAGGAAGAACCGCCTGCAAAGGCTTCGTAAACAACAGAGAAAGGCTCTGGTGGAGGATTCTGCCAGAGCCTTTCTTTTTATCCGAAAAAGCAAGAAAATGGAGGTAAAAACATGCGAGTAGCAGTATATGCTCGTGTCTCAACAGAGCATGAGGCGCAAATCAATGCGCTGGAAAATCAGTTGGAGTGGTATAAAATCGAATGTTCCCGGCATTCGGACTGGGAAATCGTGGAGGTCTACGTAGACCAAGGCATCACCGGAACACAAGCACAGAAGAGGCCAAGTTTTTGCGTATGATGGAGGATGCAAAGAAAGGTAAATTTGACCTTATCATTACCCGTGAGGTGAGCCGATTTGCACGAAATACGGTGGATGCTTTGTCCTATACGCGCCAGATGAAGGCTATGGGCGTGGATGTGCTTTTTATCAATGACGGTATCAACACGGCTGCCGATGATGGCGAACTCCGACTGTCGCTCATGTCTTCCATGGCACAGGATGAAAGCCGCAAAATCTCAGAACGTGTGAAGGCAGGGCAGAAAATCAGTCGGGAAAGGCACATTCTGTATGGCAACGGAAACATCTTGGGATTCCGCAGGGAGAATGGAACTTATGTTCCCGAACCGGAACAGGCTGAAACGGTAAGGTTGATTTTCCAGATGTATTCGAGTGGTGAAGTCGGCCTACAGAAAATAGTCGCAGAGTTATATCGTCTTGGACGGTTGGATGCGGGAGGTCATGTTTCGTGGGACGCTTCCAAGGTGAGTCGTGTCCTGCACAATGCAACATATAAGGGATGCATTTGCTATAATAAATCCCATAGTGACGGCTACTTGACGCAGAAGCGTATCAAAAATCTGGATGAAAGCAGCTACATCTATGTGAAAGGGGATTTTGAGCCATTGGTTTCGGAAGAAATGTGGGAGAGATGCCAGCAGATTTTGGCATCGAGATCAGCACGAGTAATCGATGAAAACGGAAAAAAAGCACAAGTACATGAGAAATACACCAAAATCGGTCTGGACGGCAAAATTGCGTTGCAGCTGTGGTGCAGGATTTATTCAGTTCAAGTGGCGTGTGAACCGGGATGGTGCTGTAATTCATGGATTTCAGTGCTACCGCCGTACACGCAGGCCGAGCATCAGCTACTTGCAGGAGCATGGCCTTGATTTGAGCATCAGCTGCCAAATCAAGGCTATCAGTGAGTGGAAGCTGGACTTGATGGCGGCAAAGGTGTTTGAACATCTCACATTTGACAAGGGAAAGACAGTCAAAGAGGTCTATAAAATCCTGAGCCGCTGCATGGCAGAGGAAAAGACGGTTCGTATTTCCAGAAAGGCAATGCTGGAAAAGAGCATCGCTAAGCAGAGAGAGCGGCTGGACAAGTATATTGACCTGTGTGCAGACGGCATCATCACCAAACAGGAACTTATGGAACGTCGCAAAGGCTTAGACAACCAGATCGCAGATCTGCAATCCCAGTATGAGAGCGTAGAACAGGAGGATGAACGCAGTGGAGCGCTGGACATGAATCTGATCTCGCAGAAGCTGGATGAATGGCAGCGGGCATCAAAGAACGATGTTGATCGGGAGCTTATCAACAGCTGTGTGGCGCAAATCACGCCTTTGACAAATGAAGAATTTCGCTGGGCACTCGACTTTCAGATGTCAGAGGTACGGGCGAGAAACGCCGCAGCATATACGATGGATGGCTTTGTAGAGATGGCACGCTTTTCGATTTCCTTTGAGGAGGCAAAGGCTTTTAAGGCATCCCGAAATCGGGAATCCGCAAAAATGAATGGCAGGATCTCACGGTGGTTGTGGGAATCTGGTCGAAAACTCAAAAGTAGGAGGCTGTGTCGGCTGTGCCGGTTGTGTCAGAGATTTTCAAAACAAGTTTTATTATATCCTTATATCTCCACCCATAAAACACCTGAAAGACACGAAAACATAAGACTGATTCGCAAAAACACGGACACAGCGGACACACTTGGTACAAGTTAGGCGTATCTGAAGCAGATATAATGATATATTATACCCTTGGATAGAAAGACCAGTAAGCAACCACATCAGCTTACTGGTCTTTGATTTTTACAGAAAAACGGAGGAAAAATCAATGGCAGAAATCTTTGAAAAAGTATTGGTGGAGGTGATGAAAGCAGTCGGAAAAGGTGCTGCGAAAATCATTGTCTGGACGGCTCATCAAATCGAAAAGAAATAAGATAATCAAAAATTTTGGAGGTAAAGATTATGTCCGCAAATGTTGAAACGATGTTCTCTGTCCGTGAGACCCCTTGGCACGGCCTTGGCCGTATCGTGATGGATGCCCCTGCAAGCCGTGAAGCCTTGGAGCTGGCCGGTCTGAATTGGCAGGTAGAGAGCCGCAATATCTATTCTGGCACGGGTGCTATGATCCCCGGCTATCGTGCCAATGTCCGCAGCACCGATGATGCTGTTCTGGGTGTGGTGTCTGACCGCTACCGCATTGTGCAGAACGAAGAAGCATTCCAATTCACCGATGACTTGCTTGGTGAGGGTGTCACCTATGAAACCGCAGGCTCTTTACAGGGCGGCAAGAAGGTATGGATGCTGGCGAAGCTGCCGGAGAAGTACATCATCGCCGGAGATGAAGTAACCCCATATCTTGTGCTCTTTAACAGTCACGATGGCAGTTCTGGTGTAAAAGTCGCTATGACCCCGGTTCGTGTGGTCTGCCAGAACACCCTGAATCTGGCTCTGGGTACTGCAAAGCGCATCTGGACTGCCCGCCATACCGAAAATGTTCTGCTCCGGGTGCAGGATGCCCGTGAGACCTTACAGCTTGCCAACAGCTACATGGGGGAGCTGGGCAAAGGTATCCATGAGCTGACCACCATCAAGCTGTCTGACCGCAAGGTGCAGGAGTTTATCAACGAGTTCTTCCCCATCACGGAAGACTTAACCGATGGTCAGCGGAAGAACAACCTGCGCTTGCAGGAAGATTTGAAGGCTCGCTATTATAATGCACCCGATCTGGAATGGGTCGGCAAAAACGGCTGGCGGTTCGTGAACGCTGTTTCCGACTTTGCTACCCATGCAGACCCCATCCGTAAAACTCGCAACTACAACGAAAATCTGTTCCTGCGCACCGCAGAGGGCAATCCCATGATCGACAAGGCTTACAAGATGGTGCTGGCAGCAGCCTAAAGGAGTGAACTATGAATGATGTGAGCAACCGGGCTGTCCGGGAATTTTCTGAGTTCCTTGACCGCATCGAAATCAATTTTCCAAAACCTACCTGCACCACAGCATACGAGATCACGATGAAAAGCACCATCGTCAGTGCCCTGATTACGCTGGACACCGAAAAGCAGATGGACGAGCGTTTCTGGAACCATCTCCGGGTGCAGCGGAATATTCTGGATTTCCTGTATGCCCTCTGGCTGGATGATGACCGTACCTTGGTAGACGAGTTTTCCACCATTATCAAAGACTTGGTGGAATATGATTTCTCCATTGTAGAAGAACAGATGAAAGAGAGGTTGAACATTGCATGAAAAGGCTTGTATCTACATTGAATTTACCCAAAGAAGATTGGCTCCGTTACCGCAAATGCGGCATTACCGGCACGGATGCCGGAGCTATCCTTGGCCTGAATCCCTACCGTTCGGCATTTCAGGTTTACCACGATAAAATCAGCGATACCATTGAAAATATCGACAACGAAGCCATGCGGCAGGGTCGTGATTTGGAGGATTATGTGGCGCAGCGGTTCTCCGAAGAAACGGGTTTTAAGGTGCGCCGTGCAAACGCTATCTACCAGAGCGAGGAACATCCGCTGCTTCTGGCAGACTTTGACCGCCTGATCGTTGGACAGAAGGCCGGGCTGGAGTGCAAGACAGTCTCGCCGTTTTCTGCGGACAAATGGGCAGATGGCAAAATCCCGGCTCACTATCTGGCGCAGGTTGACCACTACTTAGCCGTCAGCGGTTTCGACTGCTGGTATGTGGCGGCTCTGATTTTCGGCAGAGAGCTGGTGATCCACAAAATCGTGACGGATAAGCAAGTGCTTTCTGATCTCATTGATGAGGAAGAACGTTTCTGGACGAACCATGTTGTGCCCCAGATTCCCCCTGCACCTAACGGTTGCGAGTGTGACACCCAGCAGATCAACCAGATGTATGAGGTGGATAACCGGGATAAGACCGCTGACCTGAGTGCTCTGCATGGACTTCTGGATAAGCGGCAGGAGCTTTCCGACCAAATCGAGCAGATGGAACAGGAGAAAACGGCCATCGAGCAGCAGTCAAGCTGCAAATGCAGGATGCTGCCTATGGCACAGCACCGGGCTATAAGGTATCGTGGGTATCTTCCGAAAGCAAGCGTGTGGATTCCCAACGCCTGCGGAAAGAGCAGCCGGATATTTTCAACCAGTACAGCAAAAATGTAAGCAGTCGCAGGTTCACCATCATTCATGCGGCATAATTGTATGGCGGCAGGGAGCAACTTCTCTGCCACCTTTTTTCTTGGAGGTTTATTATGGCTACGGAAAATCCATTCGTAAAATTATTTGCTATCGACTTCAAAGATCATCTGGAAGTCAAAAAGTCCGGCAACACGGAACTGAAATATGTAAGCTGGGCGTATGCTTGGGCAGAGGTGAAGAAGTTGTATCCTGCTGCCAGCTATGAGGTCAAGAAATTCAACGGCCTGCCCTATGTTTATGACCCCATAACCGGCTTCATGGTGTACACCACTGTCGCGATTGAGGGCGTTTCGCACGAAATGTGGCTGCCTGTACTGGATGGCGCAAACAAAGCCATGAAAGCTGTGCCTTATACCTATACCACTCCGAAATGGGACTACAATCCTCAGACCCGCCGCCGTGAAAAGATCGGCATGGAAGAACGCACCGTAGAAGCAGCCTCCATGTTCGATGTGAATAAAGCCATCATGCGGTGCTTGGTGAAGAACCTCGCTATGTTTGGCCTTGGCCTCTATGTCTATGCCGGAGAGGATTTACCGGAAGATGCTGCACCGCAGCCGGATGCAGAACCGCAAAAGCAGCCGAAACCGAGATCCGCTACCCCGAAGCAGGAACAGCCGCCGATGCCCTGCATCTGCGCTCGCTGCAATCAGCCTATTAAGAGGGTTAAGCTGAAGGATGGTTCCATCATGCAGGCGGCAGAGTTTGCAGCCACCCATGATGGAATGTGCGCTGACTGCTATAAGGCTACCCGACTTAATGTGGCATAAAGGAGAAATTTATATGTCTTGCAATGCGATGACCGAACACTATGAAGAAATCACTGTCTGCGGAAAGCCTGCATTATTCACTAACTTCCGCATAAAAAGAGATACCGTCCCGGATGGTCTATATGCCTACGATGTGCGGCATGATGATGACTGCCGGGGGATTCCCTGTGAGATTGCACCATTTATCATGGTCAATCACTGGGGAACGATTATTCTTGCAGAGCCGTTGGAGCTGCCCAATGACGGACGGCGGTACATTGATGAAGAGACGGACTGGAACTATGATCCGTTTGGAGGAGCAGAGAAAAATCAAAAGCCCTGCGTGACGGTGGAAGAGTTTATGAATCAGTATCTGAACCGTTGATAAGAGCGAGCCGTGTCGTTCCTTATAAAGTTCAAAAGTCATCGCAGGGGACGGACGGTGCGAACCGTTCGTCAACGGAGATAATCTTTTGAAGTTTATGAGGGATGACTAAGGCTCGCAGGAAAAAGTATTAAAATTGCCGTGGGTACAGAAAAGTATCAATCATAGTGTGATGAAGCCGGTCTTAGCAAATCGGTGACGCTAAAATGACGTTCGGCATTTTTGATACGGAAAGAAGAGGCTATGAGCATTTATGGTTATTGCAGAATTTCCACTGCAAAGCAGATCATTGACCGTCAGGTTCGCAATATCAGGGCTGAGTACCCGACTGCTCACATTGTGCAGGAAGCCTATACGGGAACTTCCATCCTCCGACCAGAATGGAGCAAGTTGTACCGGGTTCTAAAAAGATGGTGATACTGTGGTGTTCGATTCTGTCTCCCGAATGTCCAGAAACGCAGAAGAGGGATTTTCATTGTATGAGGATCTCTACCATAAGGGCATCCGGCTGATATTTCTGAAAGAGCATCACATTGATACTGAAACTTACAAAAAAAGCCCTGTCCGGCAGCATTGCCATGACAGGGACGAATGTGGACTTCATCTTGAAGGGCATCAACGAGTATCTGATGGTCTTGGCTAAGGAGCAGATCAAGCTGGCCTTTGAGCAGTCCGAAAAAGAAGTTGCCGATCTGCACCAGCGTACCCGTGAGGGCCTTGTAACAGCAAAGCTGAATGGAAAACAGGTTGGACGTAAAAAGGCACTGGATTTGAAACCAAGAAGTCTAAAGCGGCCAAAGAGAAAATCCGCATCCATTGTAAGGCTTTTGGTGGTACATTGGACGATGTGGAGTGCATGAAGCTGACAGGGCTTGCCCGGAATACCTATTATAAGTATAAGCGGCAGATTCGGGCTGGATTGGCTGACGAGGGAAAAACTTAAGAAGGAAAAGTTGTTATGAAGAACGAAAAATGTGTAAAAGATGAATCCCATAGCGAATTTACAAAAAAGAGGAACAAGAGGAATTTTTGAATTTGCTGGGTCGAATAACCCCAGAGCAGCGTGAAGCGCTGAAAAAAGTTCTGAAGTCCTTTACTTAATGAAGAAGGATGCCGGGTGACACAATGGTTGCTCGACATCCTTCTTTTTTGTAAATGTGCGCATTATTCAGGTAAAAATGCTTGAATCAAATCCAAGATAGCAGTTCTTTGTGATGGAGAAAGTCTATCCCATGTGGTCAAAAGAGATTTCTGCTCTTCTGTTAGATGATGAATGGCAGCGTCCTCTTCAAAAAACTGCGAGAGGGTGATGCCAAGGCCATGACAAATTTTTTCAATCGAGGTCACGTTGGGCTGAAGGTTTCGTCTGCGCCACGTTGATAAGGTGGATTGCGTCAGACCAGAGTTCTCGGCAAGGGTGTATTCAGACCATCCACGAGCCAACCGCTCCCGGTCGATCCTTCCCAGAATGTCAAAGTTTGGCTTCTCGCGTTCCATGTCATTGCCCTCCTTGGATAAATCGTAGTGCTACTTACGATTTTAAGTGTGGATGCCTTGACAGGTAATTCTATAAATCGTATAATTTTAACAAGATAAATCGTAATAATGAGCAGCGATTTTGTCTTTTTTGATATGAAATGCTCACAAACTGCAAAGGAGATCATGTAGCTATGGCAGATTTTTGCTATTTTTGCAAGAAGAAAATTGGCTTTTTTGATACATCATCAAGGACGGCTTTTGCCCAGACCGTATGCGGAAATTGTGTAAACAAAGTTAATCGCGTTGCAATCCTATACAATAGGGAATTTTCGGAATACACGCTATATTCACTGGAAGATGCCGGAAAGATCCTAGAGAAAGCACCGTCTTTTGAAATGTATATAAGTAGGTATTTGAAAATTCGTGCTGAATATGAGCCACAAATTCAACATTACCAAGAATTGGCTGAAAAAGAGAAAAAGACACTAAAGGAAATCGAAAAAGGCATGGATGATGACAGAAGAGAATACGAAGCTGAACTGAAAGAATGTGAAAAGGAATGGAAAGCAGAGCGTGCATCGTCTGACTATAAAAATGAACTTAAGGAGTATGAAAAAGCAAGACGAAGAGGCGATGAAGTAGCAGCACGCACCTTGAAGAGACTTATGGATGCTGTTGATGACAACTATCGAGCGGAGGTTGAAAAAAAGCAGAATTCATATAATAGGTTTCAAAGAGAACCACTTGAGTTATGTGAAGAGTGGAAAAGCATTGTTAAATGCTACGAAGCGATAGTTAATCGATTGAGAAATTATCAGGCGGTTAAAGAGTATGTTTTTCGTGTGACGGAGGTTCCATCGGAAAAGCTAGTCCTAGGACATGAGATAGAAAGACGGTCAGAAGAAAAAAGCGAAGGCAGAGAATATATTCTGTTGTATTTGAAGAAAATCCTTAAGGTTGATGAGTCGCGATTGCAAGAGGCAGCGAATAATGATGTGATTCTCGCAGAATTTGGAAAAAGCTGGATAAATAGTGGAGTTGAAAAACTACTTATTAAGGAGCGACTAAATGAAGGAAGCATAGAAAGACTTCAGCATGCAATTGAATCACATAAAATTCTGCTAAGTACTGTAAGCGATCCTGATATTCTTAGACGAGCGGAAGATGCGATGGATGAATCTGAAAAAACTTTAGATGAGTGTATGAAAACGCGGGGTGATTTAGATAAAGAATTTAACCGTAAAGATTTAGAATTAAAAGCGGCATTTAATCGATTGACGGAACCAGATACTCGGAAGCTGGCTTCAGAAAACAATACCAATAGTGCAAACATAGTAAAAGCTACAACTACAAAGCAATCGAATAACAGTCAAACGGTAACAATAGCACAGCCTGCCGCAGTAAAACCGAGTGAAAAACAGGAAAAAGGTGTTACTTGCGGTAACTGTGGGAAGGAAAACAAAGATGGAGCTAAATTCTGTCGGTATTGCGGAACACCGCTTGTTGCCAAATCCATCCGGTTTTGCACGGAATGTGGACATAAAATAAGACCGGGGGGAAAAATTTTGTCCTGCGTGCGGTACGAAAGTTGAAGATTAAAAAGAAATGGGTGATGTAAAATGAGCAAAAAATGTATTTACTGTGGTGCCGAGTTAGAAGACGATGACCTTTTTTGTGATGTATGTGGTCGGAAGAGAAGAGAACACTTCACACAAGGCAGTACAGACGCCATCACACGAAGAAACTTCAGCTGTAGAAGAAAAGACTAAGGAAGAGGTCGTTTTAGATGTTTCCCAAGCTACGGAGCCAGAGCCTCAGCAAGCATCCGAGGCAAAAGATATAGTAGAAGTGAAGATGTCAGAACCTGAAAAGGCAGAAGAAAAGCCTGAACAGAAAAGTGAAAAAGTATTAAGAGATGATGCTGCTAAAACTGTGACAACGCAACCTAAAAGTGGCATACGAAAAGTCAGGGATATTGTGCTTTGGATTTTGACCGTTGTTATGGTTCTTTCGGTGGTTGTAGCCGTAATATCCGGGATGGGTGTAATGTCAGTGGCGTATATTATCGCAGCTGTTGTTCTTTGTCCAAAGTTTAAACCGGAAATGGGTTTCTGGAAACGCATTTTGATTATGTTTGGAGCGTGGATTGCGGTCTCGGTAGTGCTTGCTATACTTTGATTAACGTAAAAAGAGCATTGCGGAGGAACAGATGAAAGATTACTATAAAATCTTACAAGTAGCATCTGATGCGTCACCAGAAGTAATTCAGATGGCATACAAGGCTCTTGCAAAAATATCACCCGGACTTAAATCCGGGACAGGAAGAAGCAATGCAAGAGAAAATGAAAGATCTGAATGAAGCTTATGAAATTTTGTCGGATAAAGATAAAAGATGGCAATATAATCAGAGCTTTTATCAAAATGAAGAATCGTCACATTACTCGGAATCGGAACCGCAAAGAAACTCTTGGACAGAATCATCGTATAGAGCACAAGCGGAAACAGCATCACAAGGCAGTAAAACTACTTCAGGAAAAGGCTGCGCAAGGACTGGCTGTGGATGTTTGACTGTGTTTATTGTGATTTTTATGTTCATGGGTGTTGTAGGAAGTTTTTCGTTAACGAAAGAGAATAAATCAGCTTCTGCGTCAGAAGTAAGCACAGCGGCATCAATGAACGATCAGTCAGAGAGTAGGACGGAAGAAACCATGCCCATTAGTAATGAGACAAAGGCTTCCTCTGAAATTCAGAATGGTCCAATCTATAACTCCGTTGATCCGCCTGATTCTACTGATTCTAGGCAAGAAATTCTGGTGGAGGCAACCGGGAGTAATGCAATGCTGACGCTCTGGACATATCGGGATGGTCAATGGGTCGAGGACATGAGCACTACAGCAGCGATTGGCTCAGATGGGCTTACAACGAATAAGACGGAAGGCGACCACATGACACCAGAGGGAACGTTTCCAATCTATTTTGCTTTCTCTACAAAAGCAAAAAATACAAAAATCGCTTTTGAAACAATTAGTGAGGATAGCGTATGGGTGTGTGATCCAGAGTCTGTCTACTATAATACCCTTCAATCTAAGAATAATCCCGATAAAGATTGGACAGATAAAGGCGGAGCAGAGAATATGTACCCAAAATTCTCGAAAGGTTCTTCAAATGCCTGTATTTGTTTCGGCTTTAATGGAGATGGCTGGAGTCCATATGGTGCAGTAGCTTACGGCGGATCGGCACTCTTCATTGATGGTGTTGGTGAGAATGGTAAAATGAACTCTGGATATGGTGATATTAAGATTTCCGGTAAGGATATGACAAAGCTGTTGTCGTATCTGGACTCTGACTATAACCCAACGATTACTATTCGAGCAGCGCAATAAGCTGCAAAAAAGACCACCGCTTTCATTTATGATAGAAAGCGGTGGTCTTTCACTATCGGAAAAAACTTATAAATCACTGATGAGAATAAAATTTTCTAAAATGATAGAATAAAAACTGAAAATGAGGTATACTAATAGCGGGAAGGAGTTGAAAGAATGCTTTGCCAGTTTTCTTTTCAGAATTTTAAGTCTTATAAGGATGAAACAACATTTGATTTCCGTGCAATGGCGATTCCGGAGTTTCAGGATGCCTTGATCCGACAGGAGAAAGCAGAAGACTTACTTCCGGTCAGTGCAGTCTACGGCCCCAATGGTGGCGGTAAGACGAATCTGCTTCAGGCATTCTTTTGCCTGATTAACCTTGTTGTGAAGCCGATTCATGCATTGGAGAAGAATCGGCAGCCAATGATTTTCCAGCAGGGCAGCAGTGTGGCTCCCTTTATGCTGGATGAAAGTTCTGCGAATGAACCTACGATTTTTCAGGTGTTCTTCCGTGTAGACGAGAAGGAATACCAGTATTACATTGCGCTCAAGGAAGAAATTGTCTTTGAGTCTCTTCTGTGGCGTACACTTGGTGGTAAGAAGACAGGACTGATTTTTGAACGAGACGGCCAGAAGATTGAATTGGGTGCAAGTATCAATAAGGCAAGCATCAACTTGGACGTCAACCCGAAGATGCCGTATCTTTCTTTTTTGGCGATCAACTACAATATCCCTGTGATTGCAGAAGTGCAGAATTGGTTTGAATCCTGTATTACACAGAGCTACGCAAACCCCAGAGCGGAAAACATTGTGCTGGTGTCCAAGAGTGAGACGACTAAGGAAAGCCTGATTCATGCACTAAATGATGTAGGTATTGATTTGTCCGGTTATCGCTATGATGAGGATAGCAAGCACCTGTTTACGCAGAGAACAATCAATGGCAAAGTCTATGAGCTTCCCTTTGAAGCGGAATCGGATGGAACCAAGAAGATGATTGCAGCCTTGCCGGTTCTGATGGTAGCATTGCAGGAAGGCCGCACAGTGGTTGTGGACGAATTGGATGCCAAGCTGCATCCGAAGTTGCTCCGATATGTGATTCAGATGTTCAAGAACCCGGAACTGAACAAGAAGGGCGCACAACTGCTATTCAGTTCTCACGACCTGACTACGATGAAGAATACAGTTTTCCGTCGTGATGAAATTTGGTTTGCTGCGATGAATGATAATCATGAGAGCGAGATTTATTCGCTTTACGAATTCCGGCAGGAGGACAATACTCGCGTCAAGAGCACAGCGGCCTTTGACAAGCAGTATCTGGAAGGCCGATATGGTGCAGACCCCTACCTTTCTAATATGCTGACAGGGAGGGATTGGGCATGAGTCTGAAACCTCCGAAAAAGAGTGACCTTGGAAAAAGCTGGATGAAGAATCGCCGTGATAAGGCGAGGATGATTCAGCCGGAATACCACTTGATTGCATCTGAAGGTACAGAAACCGAGCCGCAGTATTTTGGCGCAATTCAACGGATTATCAATTCTAAGTACCGTGATAGAATCCAGCTAAAGGTAGAGGGCATTGGCGACAATACGGTGAATCTGTTGATGAAAGCTCGTCAATACGTTCAGAATAACGGCATTGTGTTTAAGCACGTCTGGATTGTCTATGACACAGATGATTTTCCGGCAGAAAATATCGACATGGTAGCACAGCTGTGCGAAGAATACAATGCACAAGGTGAGACGATTTACCATGCTGTATGGTCGAACCAGTGCGTAGAACTGTGGTATTTGCTGCATTTTATGTATATGGATACTGATATATGATAGATCTCGTTATTGGCCGAAGCTAAGCGATTGGCTGAAAAACATTGGCGCAGGGAGTTACGAGAAGAACCGCCCGGATATGTATGAAGTGCTGCGACCTTACATGGACATTGCGATTGCCAATGCAAAGCGGTTGGACAAACAAAATGAAGGACGGAAACCCTCTGAGTCAGCACCCGGAACGAAAGTCTACGAACTGGTTGAGATGCTGAAGCCTTATTTTTCGGACACATTATTATAGTAGAAGGGTGATTATGCCTTCTCAAAAGTAAGTTCCTAAATGCCTATAGATTCCATTAGAATCCATAGGCATTTTTTCTGTAAAAGATGGAAGCTTCTTGTTTTATGAGTGGCGGGACGGTATAATTAAGTTACAGCTATGAATATGAAAGGCAGGACTTTTGTGAAGAAGATATTCGTAAAATATAAATGGCTGCTGATTGCGCTGCTTATGATTTCAATAATCGCTATTCCAATGGTGGTTAATATCCTCTTTAAGTTTTCCAGTGCTTTTCCGGCTGAATGGTCGGCAGGAGATGCACTTTCCTATGTTTCTGGATTGCAAGCTTTGCTGGGTACCATTATACTTGGCATTATCACTGTTGAGCAGGGACAAGACGCACAAGAAGTTAATAGGCGCTTAAGCGAAGAAAATAATAGACTCCAAAAAATAATGTCACAAAAACTTTTACCAGCTGTGAAGCTGACAAATCCATCATGCAAACCGACAATGCTTCATCGCGGAGCACTGTCCTATGTGCCACAGTCCAAACAGTTCAGAATTATTCGGTCTTATTATGGAGATTCCGTACAACATGAAACCAGTGAGATTCGAGTGAATATTGATTCCTTGGTTGAAGAAATAAAGTATATTAAAACAATAGAATTTTCCTTGCAAAATATTTCTGAATCAATTATTCGGCATATTCAAGTGGATAGCGTTGATATTGTTGGATTCCAAGGCAAAACAGAGTTAGTGGCGTGTCGAAATTTTGGACAAGGCGGAATAGGAACGCTACTCGCAACGGGCGATTCTGTGGATGTGAGTCTGAAATTGTATTCCAATAATGCTATTTATAAGGAACTTTGGGATGACGATTTGGCTGGAGTGGCTGTTGTGATGCATTTGACTAATACTACGATTTCTGGGACAACATTTTCGGAATATATTGAATTCGGAATGCAGAATAACGGCCATTACCATATCAACTATGGAGAACCCCTCAAGCAGACAGGGCGAGTGAAGGTGGATTGACTCGAACGCTCTGTAATTTTGGCACCCGCTCAGGCTGCGATTAAGTCTCCCCGGAAATAAAATCTGATAGGACAAAGAAGAAAAAAGCTCTTGGCTTCTGTAATGGAGGCCAAGAGCTTTTTTGCATCTTGTTTTGTAAGCGGAAAGAGGTTCCAATAATAGAAAAGAAAGCGTACATCGGTCGAATAAGGTGGTGGATTTATGAATGGTTTAAAGTTAAAAGAAGAAGTATTTATGCAAAAATGATCGATAAAATTGTACAAAAGGCGAATGGAATCTCTATGAATTTTATGTTAACATCTTATTACAACACGTGATTCCTCGGAAGCGTCAGTTGTACTTGTGAACAAAGGATAGTGCTCGGTAGAGTGTCTATACCTGCAGGTATAATTATGACTGCAGTCCGAGGCTTTTTCTTTATCCGAAACGGAGAGGGTGGGTGCTATGCGAATTGTTCGGAAAATCAATAACAGTGCCGCTGTTGCTCAGGACTCCCGCGGGAAGGAACTGATCGTGATTGGTAAGGGCATCGGGTTTCCGGCGGTTCCATACGAACTGACGGATATGTCGCGGATAGACCGCACGTTTTACGATATCGACCCGCGTTATTTTGAGATGATCAGTACTCTTCCGCAGGAGATTCTTCTGGCGAGTGCCGACATTACAGAAGATGCGCAGGTCGTACTGAATACGACCCTTAACTCCAACCTGCCGCTGACACTGGCCGACCACCTGAATTGCGGTGGAGCGTTTTCGCAGCGGGTTGAACCTGACGATCCCCATTGCCTATGATATCCGTCATCTGTATCCCAATGAGTTTGATCTGGGCGTAAAAGCATTGGATATCCTGAAGGAATACACGGGGGTCTCGCTTCCGGATTCCGAAGCGGTCAGCATTGCAATGCATTTGATCAATGCTGAAATCGAAAACAGCGAGATCCATTCCCTCGTAAAGGCGTTGGAGATTCAGGAAGGCGTGGAGTCCATTGTGGAGCGGGAAATGAACCTGAAACTGGATAAGGACAGCTACAGTTACTACCGGTTCACGATGCATATCCGCTATCTCATCCAACGGCTGATGAGCGGTACTCAGAGCGAAACGGGGAGTGGCAGCATGGTAAAGATGCTGGCCAATGATTACCCTAAAACATATATCTGTGCTAAAAAGATTGCGGCTTTCTTGCAAAAGCAGGAGAATTGGTGCTGTAATGATGAGGAACTTCTCTATTTGATGTTGCATATCAACCGCGTCTGCCAGAAAAATACATAAACAGCTTCCGTTGCTTGGAGCGGCACTCGCCATTTGCGGGACGTGATCCGGGGACAGAGCGCATCCTACCTGAAAACGCTTGCGTTTTCAGGTAGTTTGAAGGCGCTTTGTGCCCGGATCTTTTATTACATATTGAATGAACAGCGGTGCAGGGCCCGCATCGTTTTCAGATAAAAAATCAGGAGGATTAGCCATGAAACAGGATGCATTCTTTCAAACTATCATACATCACATCGGTGGTGAAGGCAATGTTGCACGAAAACGTTTTGACGGAGAGCACCTGTATGTCACTGTGAAAGACAGCGGTATGGCAGATCTAGAAGAACTGAACCGTTTGGATGGGGTTTCCGGTACGGAACTGAACCGGAACATTCTGTCCGTTACCATCCAGGAAGATTTTTTGGAGGATGTTACAATGGCAAAAATTTCAAACAGCTGGCGCAGAATATCATGACGTTGGCTGGAGCAGGAGCAAGGAAAATGTTACTTCCGTATTTCACTGCATGACCCGTCTGCGCATGACGGTCAAGGACGTCAAGAAGGTAGACCAGAAAGCTATCAATGATCTGGACGGCGTGTTGGGCGTCACCTATCAGGGCGGTCAGCTGCAGGTCATCATCGGCAAGGATCTGCTGAAGGTTTATGAAGAGGTGCTGAAGCTGGGTTACAGCGATGGCGGTGCTGTGGACGAAAAACTGGACGGTGACCTGAAAGGCGAAAAAGATTTCGGTTGGGCAGGCAGTGATTGGTTACATTTCCGCTGCCGTACAGCCTATGGTTCCGGCACTGATCGGCGGCGGTATGATCAAGGTGTTCCTGCTGCTGATCTCCAAGGTTTATGCTCCCTTTGCGGACAGTTCTACTTATACGCTGCTGAGCATCGTGGGCAATGCGGTATTTTATTTCATGCCCATTCTGGTCGCTTATGGAGCGGCCAAGAAACTGGGTGCGACCCCCACGTATTCCATGGTCGTGGCCGGTGCACTGGTCGCTCCTGAATGGACGGCTATTGTAAGTGCTGGCGATCCAGTCACCATGTTTGGTATCAATGTTGCCCTGAAAGGATACGGCAGTTCTCTGCTTCCTGCGCTGCTGCTGGCAATCGTTGCGTATTATGTGGAAAAATTCCTGAACAAAGTGATCCCCGGCGTGTTCAAGCCTATCTTTGTCGGTACGTTGACAATGGCCGCCACCTATGCCGTCTCGATCCTTGCACTGGCGCCTCTGGGTCAGCTGGCAGGTACCTATGTCACCGCCGCGATCCTGTGGTTGTATAACATTGCAGGCCCCATCACGGTTGCTCTGTTTACGGCTCTGTTCCCCTACATGGTCATGACCGGTATGCACATGACCTTGGGAGCTCCCATGATCCAGCTGCTGTCGGAAACTGGTTTTGATCCCCTGTTCCGCCCCGGTATGCTGCTGTCCAACATGGCAGAAGGCGGCGCTTCTCTGGGCATCGCCATCAAGAAAGGACAAGGCAATCAAATCCGAAGCACTGTCCGTTGCAGTGGGCTGCATCTTTGCTAGTGTGACCGAGCCGGCCATTTACGGTTTTAACCTGCCGCTGAAGAAACCTATGTGGGCTGTTTCCCTCGGTGGCGCCATCGGTGGTGTCGTGGCCGCTCTGCTGGGTGCCCATAACTACGAGTATGGTTCTTCCTCCCTGTTTGCCCTGCCGATCTTTGAGGATACCATCGTGGCTATGGTTATTGCAATCATCGTGACGATCGTAGCATCCTGTGTACTTACGATTCTCTTTGGCTTTGACGAGGAAATCTTGAAGAAACACTGATCTCAAAATTTTGTTCGCCCCGGGGAGCGCATGCGTCCCGGGGCGTTGGAGGTATTATGAAACTTAAGTCCGATTTTTTGTGGGGTGGAGCACTTGCGGCTAACCAGTGCGAGGGTGCCTGGCAGGAAGACGGCAGGCTGCCTGCGTCTGCTGACTTTCTGCCGGATGCAGCCCACGGCAGATGGAATGCCATGCTGCATCCGGGAAACATTCTGGAAACGCGGTACGATTATTATCCTAGTCGGGAAGCAATTGATTTTTATCATCGATACAAAGAGGATATCCGCCTTCTTGCAGAGAGCGGGATCAAGGCGCTGCGTTTGTCCATTTCATGGACGCGGATCTATCCGACCGGGGAAGAGAACGCCCCGAACGAAGATGGCCTGCGTTTTTACGAGGAGCTGTTTACGGAGTGTCGTAGGTACGGGATAGAGCCGGTGGTCACCCTGTGCCACTTTGATGTGCCGGAAGCCCTGATCCGGAAATATGGTGCCTGGGCAGACCGCAGGCTGATTGCACTGTATGAAAAATACGCTGCCACCGTGTTTGACCGCTACCGGAATCTGGTAAAATACTGGATGACCTTCAATGAGATCAACATGATCACCCACATCCCTTATCTGGGCGGTGGCCTGCTGGTGGACAAGGACGACCCGGAGTTCAACCAGATCGTGTACAATGCCGCGCATAACCAGCTGGTGGCAAGTGCCTGCGCGGTGCGGATCGGTAAAAAAATCAACCCGAATTTCCGAATTGGATGCATGATGGCGGCCGGAAGCTTTTATCCCTATTCCTGTAACCCCAATGATGTGATGGAAGCACGTATCAGTAACAACAAAAATTACATTTTTCCGGATGTCCAATTGAACGGCTGTTACTCCGGATTCGCCCGGAATTACTTTGCAAAATTGGGCATCACGCTGGACGAACAGCCGGGTGATGACGAACTTCTGGCTCAGAACACCTGCGATTTTCTGGGATTCAGTTACTATTCCTCCAGACTGATCTCCACGGATCCGGAGCATCTGAAAAATGTGGCGGATGGCAACGCCATTACTACCCTGCGCAACCCGTATCTGCAGATCACGAAATGGGGACGTCAGATCGACCCGGTCGGCCTGCGCGTGACCATGAATGATCTGTATGATCGCTATCACAAGCCGTTGTTCATTGTGGAAAACGGTTTGGGCGTGGAGGATACTCTGGAAGTAGACGGTTCCGTCCATGACCCCTACCGGGTGGAGTATCTCGATGCTCATATCACCCAGATGAAAAAAGCCGTTCTGGAGGACGGCATTCCCTGCATAGGATATCTGGTCTGGGGCATCATCGATCTGGTCAGCGCGGGCGGCGGTGAAATGGATAAGCGGTACGGACTGGTCTATGTAAATAAACATAACGACGGCACCGGAGACCTTGCCCGCTACAAAAAATTCTTTTGGTTGGTATGCACAGAAGATTCGGGAAGAGTGCTATGAATAAAGCGTATAAGCAGTATTTTGATCTGATATTTGGCTCTACACTACTGACTCTGGGTATCTACCTGTTTGTCACCCACAATGGTATCAACTTTGGCGGTGTGATTGGCCTGGCTCAGATTATAGAGATTTTTCTGCGTAGGTTCATTGCAATCCGCAGTGATGCAAACCTTGTTGGTATGATCAATTTCTCATCAATGTACCGCTGTTCCTGATAGGATACCGGGTCATGAGCCGCAGGTTCTGCATCAAAACCATGCTCTCGGTAGCAGTGCAGACGTTGCTTCTCTCAGTACTTCCGCCGCTCAAAGCACCCCTTGTGGAGGATGTGCTGCTAAACAGTATCTTCGGCGCTATTCTCTGTGGTGTAGGTGTCGGCTATGCGCTGCGGGGCAGTGGGTGCTGCGGCGGCATGGACATTGCATGCATGTGTCTGGTAAAGAAATACCCAGATTTTAAAAGCGGACGGCTTTCTATTTATGTCAATGCGGTTCTCTTTTCGGTCTGCCTATTCCTTTTTGATTTGGAAACTACGATGTACTCCATCATCTTTGTGGCAATCCCGTATACGGTGGCAGATAGGTTTCACGACCAGAACATCAATGTGGCGGCCCTGATATTTACGGATGTTTCCACTGTGCAGACTGAAATCCTGCAGAAGATGGGACGCGGCGTCACCTTCTGGAACGGATACGGTGCGTACACCAACCACCCTAAGAAGATCCTTTTCTGTGCCGTGAACAAGTATGAAATCGGGGAGCTGCAGGAAATTATTCACGAGCAGGATCCCAATGCCTTCGTCACATTCTTTGTAGGTCCTCTGATCCATGGCGGATTTGAAAAAAGGCTATGAGATTGAGGGTAATCGCATAGAACAAATGAAGCGAAGAACGCTCTGCAATTTTGGCACCCGCCCAGGCTGCGATTAAGTCTCCCCGGAAATAAAATCTGATAGGACAAAGAAGAAAAAAGCTCTTGGCTTCTGTAATGGAGGCCAAGAGCTTTTTGCATCTTGTTTTGTAAGAGGAAAGAGGTTACAATAATAGAAAAGAAAGCGTATATCAGTCGAATAAGGTGGTAGGCCTATGAAGTTTTTTGAAGCGGTTCCAAGCGAACTTTTCTCGCCGCTGGCTTCGCCCAACCGTATTTTATATGCGGATGCACTGGACGTACTGTACGCAGCATACCAAGAAAACCTGAAAATACGGGAAGATGTCTTGTATTCCATGCTGCGCGGCAGGCTGGAGCAGGAACTGGCGGATGCTACGTTTGAAGATGAAGACATTGACGAAGAGGAACTGAGGGATATCTCTGGCCGCGCTCGTTTTTTGATCCGCAAGCTGTGTAGTAAGGGGTGGTTTGAGAAAGAACGCGGGGACGACTTTGAAGAGTACATCACGATTCCTAATTACAGCAGTCGCCTGCTGGAACTATTTCATCAACTCAGGGATGATAGTCCGGCTCGTGGATATTCCTATGTGTTCGGAACTTTCTCAGTCTTAAAGACCGCCGACGACAGCAACAATGCTTACGATAAAATGACGGCTCTCTATAGTGCCTACGATAACACAACGGCGCTGATTAGCTTGTTGCAAATGGTCTATCATAATGTGAAGCATTATTTTCAGACGCAGATCGATATGCAGGATGTCAACCAGGTGCTGGCTGCACACTTTAACGACTTCGGACAAAAGGTTGTGGAGGCATATATCCGTCCGCTGAAAATCAAAGATTCAGTGCCGAAGTATCGTGTGCCCATTCAGTCTGTGCTTAGGCGCTGGGAAGAGGATGATACCTTGCTGATGGCGATGGCAAATGAAGCATTGCGTGATAAGCGGGGCAAGACATTGGAAGACTGCCGTGCCGATCTGCTGAGGAAAATTTTCTGGATCGAAGAACGCTATGACAATTTAGAGAAGGACTATCTTGAAGAAATTGATACGCAGGTCCGGCGCTATACCAGGGCAGCAACACAGAAAATCGAGAACCTGACGAACCGAGATCAAAGCGTGCGCGGCAATTTGAATGTTTTGCTGACGGCACTGTCCAGAAACCGCAGGGCGTCTGAGCTGGTGGACCAGATACAACCGGCATTTCAATTGTATGAGCAGTCTTTTTTGTCAGAAAAAAGTCTGTGGTACCGTAAGCGCCCCGAAAAACGGACAAAAACCGCGTCGGTGCTGATACAAGATGATCAGGCACTGAATACGGAAGAACAGGTCAGAGCGGCACAGTTACTGCAATCGAAATATGGCCGGGCAGCAGTAAATGCTTACGTGCAGGGATGGCTGGGAGACGCTGACATTCGTTGCTCGGAGGAGCTCTCGCTTGAAGAGGACAAGGATTATATCATGAGTTTGCTGGCAATCCTTGGAAGCAAGGATGCATCTGCCGGTTATGTGGTCCAGGAACTCGGTGGCATTTTTTGCAAAAATGGCTATTCGATCCCGCAAATGCAGATCCGGAGGAAGGAGAAGAAGCCGTGAATTTTGATTTTGTTACCAATGCAACGGCAAAAGAACTGGAACAGTTCAAATCTGTCTGCAATCAGCTGCTCAGCCGCACATACATTGTGCGAACCATCTACCAGCTGGGAAAAGGCAGGGTGGATAACCCAGACTATCTTTTTCTATCACGGCACTATGAGGCTGTACAGGAGTACCTGAGTCTGCTGGACTGGGATTTGCGCAGGGATGAACTGAACGGATACTTTTATGTGTTGAACACAGACGAGGCTAACCGTTGCAACCTCAATAAAAAAGAAACGGCGATTTTGCTGGCATTACGGCTGATCTACGAAGAAAATATGGAGCGTTTGGGTTTGGAGCAGGATGCCGTATGTACTGTGCGGGATGTGCTGGAAAAAGTGGTGACCGACTATCCAGTTTTTCCGGCTAAGCCGAATATGGAAGAGGTCAAACGCGCGTTTACGGTACTGGAAAACCATTCTGTGATTCAAAGACTGGAAGGAAAATTCAACCAGGGCAGCTGCAGGATCGCAATATTGCCCACCATTCTCTCTGCGGTCTCCAGCGAAAAGCTGAACTTGGTGGTGTCTGTTTTGAAAAAGGAGGAAACAGATGAAGAAGCTGAAGAAGATCCTGCTGATCAACTGGCTCTATTTCAGTAAGGAACTGATTGAAGTGGGCGACATCAATTTTCTGACAGGCAAGAACGGCGCCGGAAAGTCAACGGTCATCGATGCACTGCAGATCGTACTGCTGGGCGAGACAAATTCCCGCAACTTTAATCAGGCGGCCAACGAAAAATCGCAGCGCACATTGGAAGGCTATCTGCGCGCCGACATGGATGATAACAGCCCGTATTCCCGCCGTGGTAAGGACTTTTCTACCTATATTGTCTGCGAATTTCAGGATGAGATGGAGGGCAGCAGCTTTGTGACGGGCGTTACCTTTGACTGCCGCAGCGATGGAAGTTACCGTGATACATTCTTTATTTACACGGGGACACTGCCGGAAAATTGCTTTATTGAACAGGGCGAGGCAATGGAGATTTCTGCACTTCGCCGTTTTTTGAAGCAGAACTATGCACGGGCAGAATTTTACGATACTCAAAAAGAGTATCGCCGCAACATGCTTGCAAAGTGGAACGTCCACAACGAGCAGGTCTTACGGATGATGAAGAAGGCTGTTTCGTTCCGGCCAATTGTGGATATCCAAAAATTTATGGAGAACATCTGCGATATTCCGGATAAACCCAATATTGAGCTGATGCAGCAAAACATCCGGGATTATAAACGGCACGAATTGCTGGCGCAGCGTCAGCAGGAAAAAGCTGGATGCGCTGCAGCAAATCAGCAGGCTGTATCAGGAGATGAACCAAGCCATAGACCGCTGCCAGATCCAGAAGTTTCTGGTACGGTGGGCCGAAAAAAAGCTGCGCAGACAGAGATCGACCAGAGGGAATTGGAACGAACTGAATGCAAGGAGAACCTTGCAAATGTGAATGAGCAACTGGAGGAGCTTGAGCGGCAGATCGAACAGAAAGAAACGCGCCGCAGTGAGCTGGAGCTGGCCTACAGGCAGAGCAACGTTTTCCAGGAGGAAGAGCGTCTGCTCAACACGGAAAAGGCTCTGAGAGATGAGCAGAAAAAGCTGGAACAGGGTCTGCAAAATCTTGAAGTGGAGATTAAGCGGGAAGCACGGCATTTGCAGAGATTCTGTGGGGAGATACAAGAACTGGAACCGGAAGAACTTCTCATACCGGTGCAGGAAGCGGCGAACACTGCGCAGAAAGCATATGCTGTATTTACTGGTGACGAGAAGGGATTGTTTGCCCGGCCTGTGGAATTGTTTGAAACGGGGCAGCAGGCAGTGGCCGAATTGTCGGATGCTGTCCGCAGTGCGGCTCATAAAACAGAGGATCGTATTGTAGAGCTGAAGAAGCAAGCCGACCAGAAAAGTGCGGTGCTTGCAAATCTGCGCAGGAACATCAAAGATTATCCCCATGGGCTTCTGCTGTTCAAAGACCGGCTGGAAAAGGATCTGGCGGATAAAACGGGGCATGCGGTTCCCGTTTATATTCTGGCAGATGTGCTGGAAATGGCGGATGAGCGCTGGCGTGGAGCGGTAGAAGGCTACCTAAATAACCAGAAATATTATCTGCTGGTGGAGCCGGGACGTTATCAGGATGCACTTAACATTTACGACCGGCTGAAGCAGGAAGCAGAGTACCGTGCGTTTGGTCTGGTAGATATCGGAAAACTGCGGGAAAAAGAAACACTTCGACCGCTGCCCGGCAGTCTGGCAGAAAAAGTGGAGACAGAAAACAAGCTGGCACGCAGCTATGTGGACTATCTTCTGGGTCGGGTGATATGCTGCGACACGGCAGAACAGTTGCGCTGCTATAAGACGGCAATTACGGCAGAGGGAATGCTGTATCAGGGCTATGTGGCCCGCGCACTTCGGAAGGGCTGGATGGAAGACGCCTTCATCGGGCGGCGTGCGGTGCAGCTCCGCATCGACCATCTGGAAAAGGAACTGGCCTGTCTGCAGGAAGAGCTGCGGCATTGGCAGCCGCTCCAGAAGCAGCTGACCGGCCTGCAGGAGCCGCTTTTTACCCAAAGATTCGTCCGAATCGATGTGGCGCAAAAGCAGGAGGACTACCAGCGCGTCCAGACGATCATCAAGGAAATCGCAGAAGTCAAAAATCAGCTTTCCCAGTTGAATCTGTTCTGGTTGGATGAGCAGCGACGCATCATTGAACAGTTGAAAGAAGAGATCCTTGCATTCAATAAGGAAAAAGATGCGAAAAATGTGCAAAAAGGGAAGTTGGAAGACCGCATCCATCAGCTGGAATATGAGATCTTGCCGGAAAAATACCAACGGTATGAGGCCATCGAAGATGTTTTGAACGAGGAGTTCACGAAGGAATACCGAGAAACCATCGGCGTTCCCCGCTATCGGCAGGAGCTTGTCCGCTTGAAAAAGGCAGATGTCATCCGCAAGAACTTTGGCGACAGTTTGGCGCAGAGCACAAAGGCGATGGACGGGGCTCAGAAGAAACTGTTTGCAGCACGCAGAGAATATGCAGAACGGTTCAAACCCTGTGCATTCCAGATCGAGGTGATGGATAACACCGAATACGAGGAAGAACGGCGTACTCTGCAGGAAAGCGAGCTGCCCCGATACAAAGAAAAGATTCGGGCGGCACGGGAAAGCGCAATGGAGCAATTCCAGAACGATTTCCTTGCCAAACTGAAATCCAGCATCGACCAGGTGCAAGAACAGGTGCACAATTTGAACAAGGCCCTGCGCCAGGCACAATTTGGCACAGACAAGTACCAATTCCGTGTAGGGCCAAACCCGGATTATCTGGATTACTATAACATGATCACGGCAGATGAACTGATGGAAGGCGAATCCGGTCTATTTGCACTGCCCTTTCAGCAAAAATACGGCCCATTGATCGAAAAACTGTTCAGCCAGATCACAATGGCAGACGATACGCAGCTCAATGCCCGCAAACAGAGCGAACTGCAGGAGAATATCGTCCGCTATACAGACTTCCGGACGTATCTGAAGTTTGATTTGGAAACGACCGATCAGAACGGTTCCAAGCAGCTGCTTTCTCAAACACTGAATATGAAGTCTGGTGGCGAAACACAAACGCCATTCTATATTGCGGTGCTGGCCTCGTTTGCCCAGCTGTACCGCGTCAACGATGCTACCCGTTTTGGTAATACGGTGCGTCTGGTGGTGTTCGATGAAGCTTTCAATAAAATGGATAGTGACCGGATCACGGAGAGTGTACTCCTTCTCCGAAAGATGGGGCTGCAGGCGATCATCTGTACGCCGCCGGATAAGGTCTCGGACATTATGCCCATTGCAGACCGTACATTATTAGTGGACAAATCCGGATACCGGATGCATATCATTCCATTTGGAAAGGAGATGCAGAATGAAGGAAGCACAGGTGATCCTGAATCGTCTGCTGGATAAGTTTGAAAACAGTAAGCATCTTTCTGAACCCAACACATCCAGACGTCGGGTAATGCTGCGCATTGATAAAAGGGAGTTGCCGGAGTATCAATACGAAGATGCGGTGGTTCGGGATGCTTACAATATTGCAGCGCGGGAGCTGGAGCAGCAGGCTTTGGTGCGTCTGGAATGGGCGAGAAAGCAGAGCGTTCTCTCCTGCATTGTGCTGGATCTGGAACGGGTCGCACAGTGCTATGAATGCGCCGACAGAGTGCATCCGCGAAAAAAGGCAGAAGAGGTTGCAAACATCATCATGCAGAAGCTGGCAGACAATCCCGTTCCATGGATCGCGGCATGGAGGAATGCTGTATGTGCTCAGGTGCGGAACAGCATGAAAGTGCCAACGTATTGCAGGGAAAACGACGGTCTGCTGCAGGAGCTTTTGCTCACGTTTCAACGGTATGCGGAGCTGTCCGGCAGTGTGACGATGCGTGCATTCAGCAGCCAGTGTTTTCACGATACCAAGTATTTTGAGCGAAATGTACGGGAGCTGTTTCTTACCATTGCACGAAAGTACAATACCCAACTGGCGGCGGCCTGTACAGAAGCGGAACTTGGTGAGCGGGATCAGCTTGCATTTCTGGGAATCTATGCCCGCCCGGAGCTTTACGAACTCTCGGGCGATTGCGCAATCTGCTTGAAGAAGGGAGAACTACGGCTCAGCGCAACAGAACCTTATGGATTGGCTTTGCCCAGTACACTTGTGTCAGAGATTGTGGACATTGAACTAAAAAACATCTGCTGCATTACCTTTATCGAAAATAAAACGAACTATGATGAATATTTGCTGGCGGAAAAACAGCCGGAAGAACTTGTTGTTTATCACGGCGGCTTTCTGAGCCCGCGGAAGAAAAAACTTTTTGAAAAACTGGCTGCTGCGGCAGGGGAAACTATGCAAATTCGATTCTGGGCGGATATTGATCTGGGCGGTTTTTGCATGTTTGAAAACCTGCAAACGGTGTTTCCACAGCTTGAACCTATGCGTATGGAAGGGCGCTTTGTGGAACAGTACCACAAAAATGGCCTGAAGCGGCCGGAGCAGTATCTGAAGAAGCTGAAGGAAGAGCGGAATGCGGGAAGACATACGCTGTTTGTTGATGCAATTGATAAGATTTTGCAATATGGGGTCACAATCGAACAAGAAACATTTCTGGAGTAGAATTCATGCGAAGATAAAAACGCTTGTTGACCTATAAAAACGTACTATTATTCTTTTCAACGCCCTGCAATTTTGGAACCCGCCCAGACTGCAATTAAGTCTCCCCGGAAATAAAATCTGGTAGGACAAAGAAGATAAAAAAGCTCTTGGCTTCTGTAATGGAGGCCAAGAGCTTTTTGCATCTTGTTTTGTAGGCTGAAAGAGGGTACAATGATAGCAGAAGTACGCACATCAATGAGGTGATACTATGCTGAACATTTTTTACGGTGATATGAAGGAAGCGGTGTACAATACGGCTTCTTATTTCAAATACGATTACGAGGAAGACTGGATCGTTGACCCGATGGTCAAGGAAATGATTCAGGACGTGGATAAGTCTACCGTTATCGACAGTGGTGTAATTGACAGCCCGGTCTTGGGTAAAATTCCACCGATTGGTTTGTCTGGTGGCGTAAAGACACTGATTTTGGTAAAGTTTGAGCCGGAGAAAGTGTTCAACGCATCGACTTGTGGCGACAACTGTGCAAAGTGGCTGCTCAAAATTGCAGAGCAGGAGGATCGCACAGTGAATTTGCGTCACCTGATGGATTTTGGCAAAAAGCCGTTTACAATAAAAGTGCTGAATACGAATCAAATCGTTCACAGTATGGAAGAACTGATCTTATCCGCAGGTGAGTTTGTGTAAAGGGGCTGACAGAAATGAAAGGCATTCATAAAGTGGTCGTTGGCACAAAGTACCTGAAATATGAATTTGAACTGCGACGCAACCTGACCATCATTCGCGGGGATAACGCAACGGGTAAAACGACCCTCGTGGATATGATTCGTACCCATATGAACGATGGAGAAAGTGGGCCGGTCACTCTAAATTGTGATAAAGGTTGCTATGTGGTAGAAGGAAATCTTTGGAAGGGACAGCTCAACAACATTCAGGACAGCATTGTTTTTATCGACGAAGGAAACGAGTTTGTCAAGACCAAAGATTTTGCGCGTGCGATTCAGCAGACGGATAACTATTATGTTATCGTGATCAGAGAGGGTTTGCCAGCCTTGCCATACAGTGTGGAAGAAGTGTATGGTATCCGAACCTCTGGAAAGTATGGGGCATTGAAACAGAGTTATCATTCGTTCTATCGAATTTACCCGGATAGTACGACTGAGAATATTAAGCCGGAGAAAATTCTGACCGAGGATAGCAATTCGGGTTATCAGTTTTTTGACGCGGTCTGTGCAGAGCATCAAATACAGTGTGATACTGCAAACGGAAAGTCAAATGTGTTTTCCTATTTGAAGGCGCATAAGGATGAAAAGATCTTGGTAATTGCAGATGGCGCTGCCTTTGGCCCGGAAATGGATAGAGTGTTGCAGTTGGTGCAGACAAGAAAAAATCTGGCACTATATCTGCCGGAATCTTTTGAATGGCTGATACTTTCCTCTGGAATTTTGAAAGATGCAGAGACCACACAGATTTTGCAAACACCATCTAACTACATCGATAGTAAGAAATATTTTAGTTGGGAGCGTTACTTTACAGAACTTCTGACAGAAAAAACTTCTAGAACGTATTTGAATTATACTAAGAAAACACTGAACGAGGCTTATTTGAATGATGGTACGAAAAATGCGATTTTGAGACAGATGGGAAAATTAAAGATGGATTAATCATTATACGAAAGGAGAACCTTTAATGGCTCTTGGTGAAGAACGATTTGTGGGACTTGCTGCGGATTTTGAAGGCAAGTTAAGAATGAAAAACGCAATCCTGTTCATTGGACGGAATATGAAAGAGGATGTAGTAAGACAAATCATAGGTTTGTACCCTTGGAAAATTATTGCAACAAGTCGAAACACACTTCCGTTGGAAGAACTTCAAGGTATCCATATTAAGATCTACAGCGATGAAGGCGACATTACGGCGGCAAATCTATGGAAAAATGATGAATTTCCGGTTGTGTACGTTTGGAAAAAAGATGAGTCGTTAAATGAGGAAGAATGCCAAACGCTTGAAATTACTGGAGAGAAGAAGAATACCGTGTTCGGCGTGCGCAGGGAATGATGAAGAGACTGTGCAAAATGATTGACAATCATAACGCGATGGTAGTTGTTGGATATGCCCCAGAAACAGACAATGATATGCCGTATCGCGCCTTTGCTACAGCAGTCTATAATGATTGCGCAATCGCAGACAATATTCAGTTTTGGAGTGAAAAAAGTGAAGAAACAAAACTGAAAAAATTGGCAGATTTGAAAGGAATAGAATTTCATACGGAGTCGCTGGATGAAGTACTTAAGGCGAGATATGAATGGAATCAATCTGACGAGGTGAAATCTAACGACTCTGATGCGCAATATGAAATTTTCTATAAAAATGGAAAGGCAGTTACAATTTCTAGCCGAGAATTCTTACCATATCGAAAACTAGCATTTGTTTTGACCGAGCAGAAAGTTTTTTTTGCAGTGCGACCTTATGGAAAGGTAATGCAAGCAAAATGGTTCTATAATTTCTTGATAAGAAGTTCTGCGGATGGACCACAGTGGTATGGTTATTTGAAAAATTCGGACTTTCATGTTTCACGAGAATTTGAAATAGTATTAAAGTGTGCCGTAAAACGGGAACTGTTAGGAGAAGCAATTGCTGGTGCTGATAAGGAAATGCCTATTATTTTGTGTGGAGCGCCTGGTAGCAGTAAAAGTGTTGCTCTTGCAGCATTGGCGTATGAAATTTATAGTGAGCATAATAATCCTGTTATCTTTATTGACAATGACACGCTACTGTTCTCTGATAAAAGCGAAGAAGGTGATGCGCTGAAAACTTTGATGGAAAAAATTGATGCTTGTGATGGAGATGCCCGAATTCTTTTGATTTGGGATTGCTCATCGTATCGAAATGTTACCTCCAACGCACAGCATCTTTCACAGATGCTACTGAATCGAGGGCGGAGGTTTGTTTTGGTATGCAGTGCATATGAAACACCTGTTGAGAAAACAAGTAAGAGAAGATGTTTCTCTTATATAGAGGATGGAAAAAAACATTTTGTGCAAAGTACAGATGTGACATCACAAATGTTTTTGGAGAATGGCTGTTGCTATATTAACACTGACCGTGAAATGAATACCAAGGAAAAAAATGATTTCTGGGAAAAAATTAAGACATACTCAGGGATTGAAAATCAGAAATTACAGTTGGAAAAAAAAATCTTCAGGATCAGATGGACATTTTCCAATGCTTTTATCGAATCATAAATTTGCTACGACCAAATCTGGAAAGAGCACTTGGTCGAGAAGAATTAATGGTCAATCATTATGTGGTGAAACAACTGGACAAGACGTTCTCACAAGAAAACACGAATAATTTGGGTTCAATCGCGCAGGCGTTTATAGAAGCGGGGCTTTCGAGGGAGGAAATGGAAAGTATCCGGCAACGGATTGAAAAACAGGCCGAGGAAAGTTCAAGCGAATATAACTTGGAAAAATTTAATGCGTGCATTGCGCTGTTTGGACGGTTTAAACTGGAAGTTCCATATGCGATTGCGGTATGGATGCTAAAAGAAAATAGTTATGAAAAAAAAGATAAACCTATCAATGTGGAATTGTATAATGTTCTTACAACAAGAATTCCATGGATTCATTACAGTGAAATGAAAGATGGAAGTGATTACGCATTTAGCTTCCGTAACCCATTAGAGGCAGAGATTTTTTTGAGTCGGAATGGAATTAATGCAAATCAACAGGTTGAACTACTGTGCGAAATTCTGAGAGTATATCAAGAACATTGGGAAGAACTTCCGTCTTCTTTTGCACGAAACCTACAGCAACTTATCCGACTGATGGGGCCGAACTCACAGTATACAGCATTTCGTGAAAACGGTGAAAAAAGGCAGGAACATAGTGACATTTTACGGCAAAGTGAAAAAATTGTTCAAACATTGAGAACGGTATGCAATGTTGTTCCGGACAGGGATGCAGGATTTGCTACACTGTTAGTAACATACTCTCGTGAATTTATAAGTCTAAGCCGGAGACTTACACAGAAGAAAGTTATGAAAAGCGAATTAAAGAGTTGGAAGAGACCATTACTTTTGCAAATCGTCAACTGGAATATCTTGAACGAGGAATTGATGAAGTGCCGACAGGTATCAGAGAGAAAAAAACCTTTCGGATCAGAAAAACGGTTTGATTGTTGAAATAACTCGCTGCAATATTTGGCTGCAGAAAAATTATCGAAGATATCGCGATAAGTTTGGTAAAACCATGGGCATGTTGCCGGGATTGAATTATAGAGATATCTATGAGCAACTCTATAAGGCAATCCTTTATAGTCCAGAGAATGGCCATGTTTATAATGCACTCTTTGATGCATTTGAGGAAGTATATGAACACGGAGATCTGAATGAACAGCAAAAACTGAAATACTTAAGTGAAACAAAGCTAATTGCAGATGATTGTGCAGTTCTTGAGATTCAAAACAGGGGTGCGGATGACCACGATGAGATCCAAGAACACCTTCTCAAAATTCAAGAGTTCGCTACGGAGTACAAAGTTACAATTCGAGATGTTCAGAAAAATACAATGAAACCGGAGTTTGCACAGCTATATCATGAGATGATTGAAACGAATCAGGCAACGGCGGTTACATTTGTTTGCCAGCAAGAACTGGATGCGGCAGGTGTTACGGGAGAAAACAGGAAGCTTGGCGACTTAGAACTTACGAAAGAGCAGCGTAATACTTGCCGAAAAGTTGCAGAATTTATGCAAGAGGAACCCAATAAAACATGCATTCAGGGAAATTACTTTGCACTGAGTCTTCTCCTAAGAGCGGTATGGATGAACGCCACAGGTTACCGCCTGATGGAAAAAGAAGGACAGAAAATTCAACTCTTACCAACTCAATGGAAAGAGATAAGGCGTATCAGCGAGTTGTGCTGTGAAGCTGCGCAGAGCAACACTGTTGGAAATCGCGCACGGCCGATTTTTTCATTGATTCGAGCGCTGGCGGTATTGCATGTACTCGCGATTTCAAAAAATGTGAGGAGATTATTCAAGGTATTGGAGTGGATCTCTTTACTAGATCTCCTAGAATGAGAGTTCCGTTTATTTATTGTGACCAGGATGGTCCAATTCATTATAATGGTATGATTGAAAAGCTGGAAGGGAGGACAGCTTGGATCCATTTGGAAACAGATGACCCTTACTTGAGTGGGATGCACAAGGTTCGTTACCGTATGGTTGGTGTAACCAGTATGAACAATCCACCCCGGGAAAACGAATATCTGCGTGGGCTGATTTTGGGAATTGGCTATAATGGATTCTCGGCATATAAAGATAATGGGCAGGAGCGGAGGTAAAAATGGAAAATATTCTGTTTTCAAATACTCCTGCAGAAGAGTTGAATAAACTTGTCCGAACAAAAATAGCAGAGCATCTTTTTCTGATATGTCATTATGAGCCATGTGTGAATGTATTTAGTGAAGATGCAAAATTTGTGGCAGGCTGTTTGAATTTGTATAAGGCGGTAATAGACAGCAGCTGTATTATTCGTAAGCTAACGAAAAAAGGTTGGTTGAAGAATAATGAGTATCCGTGTGAAGCATCTGAAGATTTAAGGGCATGTGTTGATACGATTAAAGTATTGAGAACGGCTTGGGCGCACAATCAATCCGAAGAGACAAACGACATTGAGAAACAAAAATACGATCAATGGGTGCAGCGCCACCTAAGAAAAGAAAAACCAACAACGACGGAAGACTATGCAGTACTTCTAAAAAGCTTAGAAGAATTAGGGGGTGAGACTTATGAAATGCTCTGTAAATGCATTGAGTCTCTAGAAAAAAATCCTCAAAGGATGTATTTGATTCAAAGCTGGGAAAATGCTACATTTGAATGGTATACAAGCTCTGCAAATCAAGCGATTTTTTTAAATCAGTTATATGCTTGGTGTGCAGCAGATCCTAAATTTGAAGGACGTTCAAAGACTACATTGAAACGGGATGCGGCGAGCATGATTGAAGAATATTATACAAAAGGAGAGAAAATCAAACGATTGGAGGGTTTGCTAGAGTGCATAGGCCGGGCACCAAAGTTGGAAGATAAAATTGCTGAACTACGGGAAGAAAAAGCATTGGCTGAGAGAAAAGCTAAAAAGTACTCGAATAGCGCAAGCCCATGGTGTTTTCAAGACCTTTTGTTTAAGGAATTGGAACAAAAGCTACGCAAAACACTTGATGAGAAGAAGTGTTCAATGTTGCCGGAGGACCTATTACAGTATCAGGTTGAAGCAATTGCAAAAGGCGAAAACAGTAGTTCCTGAATTTCATACTGTTGTTCCGAACGCTCTGTAATTTTGGCACCCGCTCAGGCTGCTATCAAGAACCCCCGCAAGTAATTGCGTGAGCGCTTGAAAAAGCACAAATAACGCAATCGAACCGCCCCGGTTTCCGTAACAGGAAGCCGGGGCGGTTTTTGTGTTGCAACGTACAGGAAAAGCAGAAAATATCTTTACAGAAAGGACAAGCAAACTGTCCAACAGGATCGTTATAATAGACAGACAAAAGGGCATAAACGCCATCAAAGGAGAGTGCACAATGAAAAAAATATGGATGTTTCTGCTGGGCGCGGCATTTGCCGCCGAACTGTTTCTGGTTGTCTGCATGGCAAGCAGAAGTGCATCACCGCGTCAGGTAATGTACACTTTTAAGGATGATGTATGGGATGTGATCTACCGGCTGAACCGCAGATGGAATTTGTGAGAAAAGCACTTGGCTTTTTGGAGGATGGACAGACAAGCTGTCCATCTTTTTTTGTATACTGGGGTTGTGCAAAAGAGACAAAAATTTTATAGCTGTTTCACAAAACAACAAAATTTCACACAAAGAATTGCGACTGTTGTTGCACTGTGTTACAATGAGCAGAGAAGGAGAATGAACCGTGCGTAATAGTAGATTAGACCGTATACTCTATATCCAGCAGGTGCTTGTACAGGGCGGGGTGCTGAATAAACAGCAGACGGCTGACCGCTTCGGTGTCAGCGAGAAAACCATCCAGCGCGATCTTGATACCCTGCGTGGCTATTTTGCAGACAGCGAGCCGCGCCGGGAGATCTTATACAACTCCGCAAAGGGCGGCTATCTGCTGGATGACACGCTTTCCCGCTTCCTCACCAGCAGCGAGATTCTGGCGGTATGCAAGATTTTGCTGGAGAGCCGTTCCATGGTCAAGGAGGAAATGTTCCCCATTCTGGACAAGCTGGTGCAGGTGTGCACCCCGCTGGACCGGTTGAATCAGGTGAAAGACCTCATCAGCAACGAACGCTTCCATTACGTTGAGCCGCAGCACGGCCGGAAGTTCATTGAGAGCCTGTGGGATCGGCACGGCAGTAGAAAATCACAATGTGATGGAAATTACCTACTGCCGCACCCATGACGGCGAGACCCGTGTGCGCACCATTGAGCCGGTGGGCATCCTGTTCAGTGAGTATTATTTCTATCTGGCAGCGTTCATCGAGGGTATCGACAAGGATAAGCATTTCCAGAACCCGCAGGATAACTCCCCGACGATTTACCGCATCGACCGTATCCAGAACTATAAGACCCTCGATCGGCACTTTGCCCAGCGCTATACCGATCGCTTTCAGGAGGGCGAGATGCGCAAGCGCATCCAGTTTATGTACGGCGGCGAGTTGCAGACCATCCGGTTCGAGTATACCGGGCCAAGTCTGGAATCCGTTCTCGACCGACTGCCCACTGCAAAGGTTTTGCAGGTAACAGAAAAAGGTTGGATCGTAGAAGCTGAGGTGTTCGGTACAGGTATCAATATGTGGGTGAGAAGTCAGGGAGATTACATCAAAATTATATCGGAAATGAAAAAATAAAAGGAGTTCTGCTGTATGAACAAGGTTCGGGTCGAAGTTTTCTATCAGGATAATGCTTTGCAATCTATCCGTATCGACAAATGCGAGATGGAAGGGTTGACAGCCATTGAAAACAAGCCTATTCCAATGGTTTATGCCTGTTTCGGGCCGTGCCAGCTGGAAGGGTCTTGGCGAAGAAGTAAAACTCCAGACACGGAATGCAGGGCCTGATACCCAATACAGCTACTATTTCTACGGCTCAGATATGCCAAAAAGTGTGTTTGCCTATTGTGTGCAGCAGTACGGTCTTGGTGAAATGGTTGCAGAGACGAGCAAAGAGGACAATGCGCAAGTATATTTGGAAAGCGCACAGCGGTGTGAAAAGGTCTGCGATGAGGAAGGAGCGTTTCAGGCATACAAAGCTGCTGCGGAAAAGTATGATTCGGCGGAAGCCCAGTTACGGCTTGGCCTTTGTTACGCAGAAGGCAAAGGTAATGAAAAAAATATGGTGGAAGCTGCTAAGTGGTACCGCAAGGCCGCAGAACAGGGAAATGCAGATGCGCAAAATCGTCTTGGTGTCCGCTATGATCGCGGTGAAGGTGTCTCAAAAGATGTAAAAGAAGCTGCCAAATGGTATGCAAAGTCAGCGGCACAAGGCCATCCCAAGGCGCAATGCAATTTAGCGTTAGATTACAAAACGGGAAAGGGGGTTGAAAAAGACTTGAAGAAAGCAGTTGAGCTGTTTTACAACTCAGCAATACAAGGCTATGCAAATGCGCAATCTAATCTGGGAGAGTGCTATTACAATGGTGAAGGTGTTGAGCAAGACCATGCAGAAGCATTCAAATGGATGAAGAAGGCCGCAGAGCAGGGAGACGCGGATGCACAGTCTGTGGTAGGTGATATGTACAGCGACGGAGATGGAGTTCAGCAGGATGAAGAAGAAGCAAAAAAAAGTGGTTCTATCTGGCTGCAAAGCAAGGAAATGCAGACGCGCAGGTTAAATATGGTTTGACCTTAGCAAATGATGACGCGGATTGGAACGACCCTGCTCAGCAAGAAGGAATAAAGTGGTTCCGAAAAGCTGCGGAGCAAGGCCATCCCGCAGGACAATATGTTTTGGCAGGTATCTATCTTAATGGATATGGGGTCGAAAAAGATGAAAAGAAGGCAATCGAATGGTACAAAAAATCTGCTGAACAGGACTTTGCTGCTGCACAGTATGATCTTGGAGCCTGTTACCTGAATGGTTTGGGTGTTGAAGAAGATGAAAAGCGGGCACTTTACTGGGTGCAGAAAGCCGCTGAGCAAGACTATGCAGATGCACAGGTTGTTTTGGGAAATTTTTATTCTGAGGGAATCGGAGCAGAAAAAAGATGAGCGTAAAGCTTTTGAATGGTTTAAAAAAGCGGCGGAACAAGGAAAGGCGGAAGCACAATTCTTTTTGGGATGTTCCTACTTTGCAGGAATTGGTGTAGAGGAAGACAAGAGTAAGGCTATGGAATGGCTCGAAAAGGCCGCAGAACAGGGAAATGCCGACGCACAAAATAAATTGGGCGAGTATTATATTGGAGTGGGGGTAGAGACGAGAAAAGCGTTTGAACTGTTCCAAAAGGCGGCAGAGAACGGTTCGAAGGAAGCGCAGAGAAATCTTGGAAAATGCTATATGAAGGGGTTGGGTGTAAACAAACTTCCTGCGGAAGCTGTCAAGTACTATAAAAAGGCAGCGGAGCAAGGAGATGCTGAGGCACAGTACCTTTTTGCAACGTGTCTTTTTATCGGAAATGCTGTGACCCAAAATGTGAAACAAGCAGTAGAGTATTACCAAAAATCAGCACAGCAGGAATATATGAAGGCAATAAATGATCTTGGCGTTTGCTACGCAAGGGGCATTGGTGTACCCAAAGATGGGAAAGAGGCTCTGGCCCATTTTGGGGCAGCGAGTGAAGGAGATCATGGTTTCTATGTGGCAGACAGCAATGTGGCCTATTGCTACCAGAATGGCATTGGTGTGGAAAAGGATAAGCACCGCGCGGATGTGCTCTATATAGTAGCAGAGGCCAAGGAAGATGCAAGCAGGATGAGCAAAGCCATAAAGCAAATGTCAAGGGACGTATTTGCAGGAAAGCAGACCAAAACGACCATGGATGAAATTTTGAAGATGAACAAAAGCTTTGAACGCTCAAAAGAAAAAGCATCAAATCGTAAAAGACTGCGCATGGCATTGGAAATGGATTTCTGAAAATATTGGGTGAACCAAACAAAAGCAGTTGAAGATATAAACGTGATGGGTGCAGCGATGTTTGAATAAAACGACTTTCTGTCAAAAGAGGAAACCAACATGAACGATTTACAAATGACGAATCAGGATCTCTCCCAGAGGCAGTCGATGGAAGAACTTGCAAATCAACTGACGCTGGCAGACCATCTGGTGTACAAAAAATATCTGCCGGAATTGCAGAGTTATTCGCTGGTGGAGCCATCGGAAGAAATGAAGAAAACGCTGGATGTCAAGACCTGCATCAAGCTGTTCCAGATGAAGGAGCTGACCCTGAAAAAAGGCGAGGATATGCTCCAAAAACTCTCCACCGTTTATCATTCCAGCATGGCCCTTGGTTGCAGTCTGGCTGTGATGATCGATGTTCCGGCAGATGGTGCACCGGCAGATATTTATTTGGGGGTGCGGCAGAATCCGGGCAGGCAGAGCATCGATAACCGCGACCTTGCAATTTCCGGTGATGCGCTGGAAAAAGGGATGAAGAGTAACTTCCCCGGTTCGGAAGTACAGGAACTCCATCAGGAAGAAATTGACGCGCTGCTGGAAGACGATAACGGTTCTTTCGGTTCGGCACAATCGGCAATCGCTTCTGTCTCCTGCGTTGCGGCATTGCGAGATAAATCCAAGACGGAGGACAAAGCATTTATTCAGGGCATTGAGCGTTTTATCGATGCAATGGATGGCGATGCTTATACAGCGTTATTTCTGGCAGAGCCAGTTACAGAAGAAACACAGGCTGGCATCCGAAATGGATATGAGGAACTGTATAGCGCGTTGTCTCCGTTCCGCAAAACAACGTGGTCTTATACAGAAAACGAAAGCCATGCGGTCATGGAGACGTTCTGCTCTGGCACATCGGATACGGTAACGGACGGAACGAGCAGTGGTTTCAGCGATGAACAAGGCCGAAACACGGGATTTAACTTTAACGCTGGAATGAACCAAGGAACGACGAATACGATAGGACAGTCGCACGCGGTCACACGGCTTCGGTTGCCGAGCAAAAGAACGATGGTCGGCGTTGCGGCTGGTGCGAGTATCCTTGCGCTTGGAGCAGTGGCGGCATCGGCAGTCTTCCCGCCTGCCGGAGCAGCCATCGTGTCGGCGGCGAGTACAGTTGGTGCGGCGGTAAAGGCTGGACCGCTGTTTGGCGCTGTGGTGCCTATGGTGGCTGGACATGAAACAAATGGGACTGCATGGAGTACGGCACGGAGCATCGGAAAGTCGATGGGCTTTGGGATGAGCCGGGGATACAACACGGCGCACACAGACAGCTCTACGGTGGAACGCAGCAATGCGCACAGCACCAATGAACAGCATTCCAACGGGACGACGGATACGCACAGCACTGTGCGGACGCAGCAGATAGAAGTCTGCAACAAGGCGGTGGAAGAACTGCTGACACGAATTGACGAGCAAATCAAGCGTACCAAAGAAAGTGAAGATTACGGCTGTTACAGTTGTGCGGCTTATTTTTTGTCCTCTCGCCCCAGCAAGGCTCTTCTTGCAGCTAATACATATCGTTCGCTGATGATTGGAGAAGGCTCTTCTGTGGAAAGCGGTGCGGCCAATCTTTGGCAGGACCGTGCAAGTGTAACTGCTATGCGAGAATATCTCAAACGGTTTACACACCCTGTCTTTGCACGCCAGCTCTGGGAGAATGAAGCTGACAGTCTGTTTTACACGGCAGGTACGCTGGTCAGCGGGCGGGAACTGCCGATGCATCTTGGCTTGCCCACCCGCTCAGTGCACGGCTTGCCAATTATTGAGCACGCGGAGTTTGGCCGCAATGTGCCGGATGAGGCGATGCCGGATGAGGACAAGATGAATCTGGGCAAGATTTACCACATGGGTAAAGAGGAAGCGGCAGGACTGCTCTTGAACCGGCAGGCGATGGCTTCCCACACATTCATCACTGGCTCGACTGGCACAGGCAAATCCAATGCGGTCTACCATCTGCTGGATGAGATCACAAAGAACGGACAAACGACGTTTCTTGTGGTGGAACCGGCCAAGGGCGAATACAAGAACGTGTTCGGCAATTGTACAGATGCGCAGGTGTTTGGTACAAACCCCAGAGAAACGCCGCTGCTGCGCATGAACCCCTTTGCGTTCCCTGAGAATATCCATATTCTGGAACATATTGACCGTCTGGTGGAGATATTCAACGCCTGCTGGCCGATGTATGCAGCCATGCCAGCGGTGCTGAAGGATGCTATTGAGCGCAGCTATCAGAAAGTAGGCTGGGATCTGCGCAATTCGGAGAGCGAGAAGGGAATTTTCCCAACCTTCTTTGACCTGCTGGATATTCTGCCGGGCGTCATTGAAGAGTCGCATTATTCCAAGGATACCCAAAGCGACTATGTGGGCGCATTGTGCACCCGCGTAAAGTCGTTGACAAACGGTATTTATGGAAGTGTGCTTTGCGCAGAAGATGCGCTGAGCGATGCTGAAATGTTCGATCAGAATGTGATCGTAGATTTGAGCCGTGTGGGCTCTATGGAAACGAAATCGCTGCTGATGGGCATCTTGGTGATGAAGTTACAGGAATACCGGATGTGCAGCAGCGGGATGAACAGCAGGCTTCGCCATGTCACAGTGCTGGAAGAAGCGCACAACCTGCTGCGCAAGACCTCGGCAGAGCAATCACAGGAAGGTGCAAATTTGCAGGGCAAGTCGGTGGAAATGCTGGCAAATGCTATTGCGGAAATGCGTACTTATGGTGAGGGGTTTATCATTGCAGACCAGGCACCCGGACTGCTGGATATGTCGGTCATCCGCAACACGAACACCAAAATTATTCTGCGCCTGCCGGACGAAGAAGATCGCAAGCTGGTAGGCAAGTCTGCCGCCCTGAAGGAGGCACAGATCGATGAATTGTCCAAGCTGCCGCTGGGTGTGGCTGCCGTTTACCAGAACGAGTGGCCGGAGGCGGTGCTCTGCAAGATTGAGGCGTATCCCATGCCGGAAAATGCTGTTTACCACAAGCCTTCAAAAATGCCGCATGAAATCAACGCAGAGTTTGTATTCGGACAACTGGCAGTGGGCAAAGAGCTGGAACCGCTGAGCAGTTCGGAGATGGAGCAGCTGAAGCTCTGGCTGAAACGCCATGAGACTGTGCTGAAGCCGGAGGACGGTCGCTACCTGGAACGGGTTTTTGCAGGCGGCGAACTGGATGTGGCTAAGACTCGGAAAGCTGTGTTCGATTTCTTTGGTGGGATCGGTACAGTCGTTGATTACTGTGCCGCAGCTAAAAAATCGCTCACACCCCGTAAAGAATTTCTGGAACAGCTGCAGGGACAGTACGGCCTGAAAGCTGCTGCTGCAGACTGGGTGCTAAATAGCGTGATAAGCATGGGCATGAGCCTGAACCCGGATGCAAAGGCTGTAGATAATCTAAGGACGAATTTTGAACAGCAGGGAGGTCGTGTGCTGTGAGGCGAGAAATCTCAGAAGCGAAACCGATGGAAGCAAAAATGCACATTGGGTTGGATGATGTCGTCAAACGGTCATTTGAACGTCTACAGAAAGGCGTGATAGAAAAGGCAGAAGAAAAACTGGATGCTGCTACGGAAAAGTCATTTGCAGAGCTAGAAAAAGAGCTGGAATACAAAAATAACGATGATGGAATGCTGTACCGTATGGAGCAGGATCTTTTGACGGATGCAGAGTATAAAAGAAACGGATATGAGTACACTACCGATCACCTTGGAAGGCTGTTTACAGCCGAAGGAAACCTGCATCTGAAAGAGCATGATGGTCGTCTGCAAATTAAAGACAGCATCCATGACATTGGAAAAGGATATGAAAAAAGTACCGATGATCGAGGTCATGCAATTGCAGATCGCTTTGATGGGGCAAACGATTTGGAAAATCTCATTCCGCAGGATTCTGGACTAAATCGGAACGAATTCAAAAATTTTGAGAATAAACTGGCACAGGAAGTGGAAGCTGGGAAAAAAGTCAATCTGAAATTGGAAATGCATTATCCGGGAGACTCCTTCCGCCCGGATGCCATTACTGCTGTGACAACGATTGACGGAAAGCAGGAAGTTAAAGTATTTCTGAACGATTAGTATTTATAAGTCCACTGCACTTTCAGATTATTACAATCCCGGTCGATTGCACATACAATACAAGTATCACTTCACAAAACGGAGGGTACTTGTACTATGGTGGACTACGCCGACATCGGAAAACGCATCCGTGCCTGCCGCCTTGCAAAGGGCATGACGCAGGAACAGCTGGCCAATGAGGTCGGCGTTGTAGTTACGCACATCAGCCATATCGAGACGGGCAACTCGGTGCCTAGCCTGAAAACGCTGATCGACATCATTAACGCACTGGACTGCTCCGCAGACGAGCTGCTGTGCATCGAGATCAAAAAAGCAAAGCCGGTGTTCGACAGCTGGATGACCGAACAGCTTGCAGATTGCTCCGCCGATGAAGCAAAGATCATCAAAGAAACGGTGGTCAGCCTGAAAAAATCGCTCCGAAAAGTGTACGGAAAGTCCTCTAAATACAGATATGACTAAAACTTCAAAAACTGAATGCCAGTTGGTAGGTATTGAGCGCCTGAAAAACACCCATAAAGTAAACGAACCGCCTCGGTTTCCATAGTAGGAAGCCGGGGCGGCTTTTTATACAAAAAAAAGAAATCGTTTTTTTTTGTAGCTTTAATGAATTGGCGCAGCGTCATTGACAGCAGAAGGGCAGAAGCGTATCTTTGAAACAGAAAACGGAACCGGGCTATAAATAGCAGGTTTCTTTACCTTGCGAGGACACTTTCGTTTTGATGAGGCACGCCCCGGTGTGCCGCTTTTTTCATTTGCGGAGATAAAATGCAAAAAGTACGGATTATAGTACACATTATCTGCTATGCTCGGTACACGGAAAGCACACACCGGAAAAGGAGCAAAAATGCGCTGGACGTTGAATAAAACAAGGCTTTTGGCTGGTAAAACGGACCCGGAGAATACCAGCCTGTGGCTGCCGCTCTGGATGCACCTGTGGGATACGGCGGGCATCATGGAGCGGCTGGTCCGGCAGTGGCTCCCGGAAAGTGCAAAACGGGCCATGGGCTTTGAGCGCGAGGAAGCGTTGCTCGCGCATGCCCGGTTTCTGGGCGGGATCCATGATATAGGCAAGGCTACGGTAGCCTTTCAGGCAAATATCCTGCGCACTCTGCCGGAGGCGCGGCAGCGGCTGGAAACGCTGACGCCGCTGGACTGTCCTGAACAGAACCGCCGGGAGTCGCCGCATGCCCGGGCGGGCGAGGCAGTCCTGCTGTGGGATGACTGCCCCGGCGGGCTCGCCTCCATTGTGGGGGCGCATCACGGCAGGCCACAGAGCTGCGCGGCGGTCGATGATCAGTTGGAGTGCTGGGAGAGCAACTACTACCCCAAGGGACAGAAAAAGGTCTGGGAGAGCTTCTGGACAGAACTGCTCATGACTGTTTTGCAGGACTGTGGCTTTGACGACACAGCGGAGTTGGATGATCTGAACCCGCAGGAGGAAGTGCTTCTGACCGGACTTCTGATCATGGCAGACTGGATCGCCAGCAATACGGAATACTTTCCCCCTGATCCCGGTAGAGAAGTTGGGCAGCATGGAGGATTACCCGGCGCGGGTGGACAGGGCTTGGGAAAAACTGGCGCTGCCCTTCCCGTGGGAGGCACAGCCGGGCATCGCAGACCCGCAGGAGTTTGCGGTGCGGTTCGGCTTTGCGCCCAATGCGGTGCAGAGGGCTGTTCTGGAAGCTGCAGATACCGCAGCGGAACCGGGCATTCTGATTTTGGAAGCACAGATGGGCGTGGGCAAAACCGAGGCGGCGCTGGCCGCTGCGGAGGTCATGGCCAGCCGGTTCGGGCTGGGTGGTGTCTTTTTTTCGGGCTGCCCACACAGGCCACGGCAAACGGCATCTTTCCCCGTCTGCTTGGCTGGGCAGACACGCAGTCTGAGGAGACGCTGCCGCAGGCTATAAAGCTGGCGCACGGCATGGCGGAACTGAACGAGTGCTATCTGCGGCTGCAGGGGCGCGGGGTGCAGCTGGAGGAGGACGCGCAGGAAGCGCATCAGGTGCAGGTACACCAGTGGTTTCGGGGAAACAAGCAGGCACTGCTGGCAAACTTTGTGATTGGCACAGTGGATCAGCTGCTGCTGGCGGCACTTGCCCAGAAGCACGTTATGCTGCGGCATCTGGGGCTTGCAGGCAAGGTGGTAATTATTGACGAGTGCCACGCCTACGATACCTACATGAACTGCTACCTGGACCGGGCACTGGAATGGCTGGGCTGGTACAAGGTGCCGGTCATTCTGCTGTCGGCCACCCTGCCCGCCCGGCGGCGCACAGAGCTGGTCGAGGCCTACCAGCAGAAAAAGGCCGCCCCGGACGCTCCGTGGAAAACCAGCTGCGGCTATCCGCTGCTGACATGGACGGACGGCGCAGAGGTAAAGCAGACGGCCATCTCATCGGATGCACCCGGTCAAACGGTGCAGCTGACTACGCTCACAGAGCCGGAGCTGCCCGCGCTGCTGCGCCGGAAGCTGGCCGAGGGCGGCTGCGCGGGAGTGATCGTAAACACAGTCAAAAAGCGCAGAAGATCGCGCAGCTGCTGCGGGAAAGCCTGCCGGACAAAGAGGTGCAGCTGTTCCATGCGCAGTTTCTGATGCCGGACCGCGCGGCGCGGGAAAACCAGCTGATGGCACGCATCGGCAAGGAATCCACGCCGAAGGAACGGAATGACCTGATCGTGGTGGGCACGCAGGTGATGGAGCAGTCGCTGGACATTGATCTGGACGTTCTTGTCACAGAGCTTTGCCCCATGGATCTGCTGCTGCAGCGCATTGGGCGGCTGCACCGCCACCACCGCAGCCGCCCCGCTCCGTTGCAGCAGGCCTGCTGCGCGGTGCTGGACACCGGGGAAGATGCCTTTGACGCGGGCAGCGAGGCGGTATATGGACAGTGGCTGCTCTGGCGCACCCGGAACTTTCTGCCCCGGAGCATTCGGCTGCCGGAGGAGATCTCTCCGCTGGTGCAGCGGGTCTACGGCTGGGAGCGGGAAGCTCCCGGCGGAGCACAGGGCGAGGAAATGCGCTCCATATATGAGCAGACACAGGAGAAAAAGAGAGAGCACGCGCCGAGGCGTACCTTGTGCCGCAGCCGGAAACGCACCGGCTGGCGCAGCTGAACACGCTGGACGACTGGATGCAGAACGAGGGCGCCTGCTCCGACCCGGCGGCGCGGGCGGCAGTGCGGGACGGCGACCCCTCGGTAGAGGTGCTGGTAATGCAGCGTCGGGCAGACGGCAGCATCCACTTTCTGCCGTGGCAGGAGGGCGGCAGTGCCGTAGCTGCCGACAGCCCGCCCCCGCCGGAAACGGCGCTGAAGATCGCCCGGCAGAAGCTGCGGCTCCCGGCGGTGTTCGGCAAGGCGTGGAAGGTGGACAGGGTCATCCGGGAGTTGGAAGCGGACAACCGCAGCCGCCTTGCGGCGTGGCAGCTGTCGCCGCTGCTGCACGGAGAACTGATCCTGCTGCTGGATGAAAACCTGACTGCCCGGCTTGCGGGCATGGAACTTTGTTATGACCGTGAAAACGGCCTGTATTACCAAAAGGAGGAGACGGATGAAGGAAATTGAATTCAATCTGCTGACCGAACCGTGGATACGGGTGCGGCTGCGGGACAACACGGTGCGGGAGGTGTCCCTGACCGAGGCGCTGGTGTCGGCGCAGGATTATGCGGACCTTGCGGGCGAGATGCCCACCCAGAACGCCGCCGTGCTGCGGCTGCTGCTGGCGGTGCTGTTCACCGTGTTCTCCCGGGTGGATGTAAAGGGAGAGCCCCGCCCACTGATGCAGAGCGATGATGCACTGGAGCGCTGGAGCGCGCTGTGGCAGCTTGGGCATTTTCCGGCGGCGCCTGTCCGGGACTATCTGGAGCAGTGGAAGGACCGCTTCTTGGCTGTTCCATCCGACACACCCCTTCTGGCAGGTGCCGCAGGCAAAGATCGGCACGGAATACGGTGCGGCCAAACTCAACGGTGAAATGTCGGAAAGCAGCAATAAACTCCGGCTCTTTCCGCTGTATGCGGGGCAGAGCAAGGAGCAGCTGAGCTATCCGCAGGCGGCGCGGTGGCTGCTATGCGTGAACGGCTATGATGACACCTCCGCGAAGCCAAAAGGAAAGGGTCTTCCATCCGTAGGAGCCGGGTGGCTGGGCAAGATCGGTTTTATTCAGGCACAGGGTGATAATCTGTACGAGACCCTGATGCTGAACCTGACGCTGCTGCGCGACGGCCGGGAATGCTGGGGCGAAAGCAAGCCCTGTTGGGAATTGGAAGCACCAAAGAGCGCGGAACGGACAGAAATTTGCTGCCCGGATAACCCGGCACAGCTGCTCACCCTGCAATCCAGAAGGCTGTTGCTGCACAGGACAGGGGAGAATGTAGATGGGTTCTGTCTGCTGGGAGGAGATTTCTTTCCCAGAGAAAACGTCTTTGCCGAACAGATGACCATCTGGCGCACGATGCCAATCAAGAAAAATGAACCGGTGGTGTTTGTGCCCTGCCGTCATGACCCGGCCAAACAATTCTGGCGGGAGTTCTCGGCGGTCTTTTGTCAGGACAGCGGGCATCGCCCGGGCGTTGTATGCTGGATCGAAAAGTTGCAGGAAAAGAGATTGAAACTTCTGGATCCCCGCAGAAAGGTACATTTCCGTATCTCCGGTGTCCAATATGGCGATAAGGACTTCTTTGTAAATGATTCTTTCAGCGACAGCCTGACCTTTCAGGCAGGGATTTTGGATGAGATAGGGCGCCCATGGCAGAGCCGGATCGTCAGAGAAATCGAGCGCTGTGAACAGACAGCGGCGCTGATCGGGCGTTTTGCGCAGGAACTGGCAATTGCCGCCGGTGACCGGAATGAAAATGCAGGCGGCGCGGTTCGTGCACAGTTCTACTTTGCGGTGGACCAGCCCTTCCGGCAGTGGCTGCAGGCGATCGACCAGGAGCAGGACGACCCGGATGAGGCAGCACTGCGCTGGCAGACACGGGCGCGCAGCATCGCGGAAAAGCTGGGAAAGCAGATGGTGATGGAGGCCGGAAATGCCGCCCTGAAGGGACGCCGCATTGTGGTGGATAAGGATAAAAAGACCGAGCGCACCATCTTGTATACCTCGCCAAAGGCCTATAATCATTTCCGCACAAGGCTTTGGGAAATCTATCCCAAAACAGAACCATAAAGGGGGAATTGTATGAAAACACAGGACGTCAAACTGTATGCGGCGCAGCAGCTGCACAGGCTTCAGGCTCTGCCGGACAACCAGCGGCGGGCAGAACTGGCAAAGCTGCGGCGGGGTATCGGCCACGCACCCGGCGAGCTGCCGGAGCTGTGGGGATGCTTTTTGCTGGGAATGCCGGAAAGCTTTCAGGGCCGCAGTGCTCCCTCGGCGGCAGAGTGGGCGGTCTACCTTGCCCTGACCCTGTATGCTGTGCATCAGCAGGGGAACGACCGCCTTATGAACTGCCCCGGCAACACGCTGGGGCGTGCGGTGCGGCAGCTGGCAGAGCGGAACAGTGCCGGACAGGACTGGACCGAGGCTAGCGTGCTCCGGCGGTTCAATGCGCTGGCCACCGCAGAAGAAATTACCGAGATCAGCCACCATCTGCGGGGCATGATCCAGCTGCTGAGCGCGGCAAAGGATGGCGGCATCCCGCTGGACTATCCGCAGCTTGCGGCAGACCTGTATGAATTGCAATGCACCGACCCGCGATATGCGCAGACCCCCGCCAATGTTCGTCTACGGTGGGGACAGGACCTGTACCGCGACCCGAAGCCTGCACCGGAAGAGAAAGAAAAGGAGAATTGACCATGAAGAAGCGCCTGTATGTTGATTTCCACATTTTGCAGACCGTCCCGCCCAGCTGCATCAACCGGGACGATACCGGCAGCCCAAAAACGGCAGTGTACGGCGGTGTGCTCCGCGCCCGGGTATCCTCACAGGCATGGAAGCACGCCATGCGTGCAGCCTTTGCGGAGAATGCTCAGCTGGACGTGGGCAAGCGCACCAAAAAGGCCGCAGAACTGGTGAAGGCGCAGATCCTTGCACTGGCCCCGGAACTGGATGCGGACAAGCTGGCAAAGAAAGCGCTGGAGAATGCGGGCATCAAGAGCGACGATAAGGGCACCAAGGCACTGTTCTTCATGAGCACTGCACAGGCAAAGGCGTTGGCAGAGCTGGCTGTGGAGGGCTCTGCGGATAAAAAGCAGTATCGGGATGCCCTGAAAGCAGCGCCCTCGATGGACATGGCGCTGTTTGGCCGCATGGTGGCAGATGACCCTTCTCTGAACTATGACGCCGCTGCGCAGGTGGCGCACAGCATCTCCACCCATGCTGTGCAGAACGAGTACGATTACTTTACCGCCGTGGATGACTGTCAGGCAGAGGACAACGCCGGTGCAGGCCATCTGGGCACGGTGGAGTACAACTCCTCCACCCTGTACCGCTATGCCACGGTGAACGTGATGGAGCTGGCCGGGCAGCTGGGTGCAGCGCAGGCAGCGGATACGGTGCGGGCCTTTGGTGAGGCGTTCCTCTTCTCCATGCCCACCGGCAAGCAGAACACCTTTGCAAACCGCACTCTGCCGGACGCGGTATATGTGACCCTGCGGGAGGATCAGCCGGTGAACCTGTGCGGCGCATTCGAGCGTGCCGTGCCCCGCAGTGCGCAGGGTTACGCCGCACCTTCCAAGGCGGCACTGGCGCAGTATGCGCAGCAGATGTACAGCAGCTTTGCCGAGGCTCCGGCGCAAAGCTTTACCGTGGGCAGCGGGCTGGAGGTGCTGGCTCCGGCGCAGACGGCAAAGGCGATGCTGGACGCACTGGAAAAGGCTGTCCGGGATGCGCTTGCCGGAAATGAGGTGGGGTAATGGCAACGCTGTTGCTTCGGCTGGCAGCGCCTTTGCAGGCGTGGGGCGCGGACTCTAAATTTGAGACCCGCAAGACGGGCCGGGAACCCACCAAGAGCGGCATGATCGGTCTGCTGGCAGCAGCTCTTGGACTGCGGCGGGACGAGCGCGAAGCGCTGACCCGGCTGACCGGGCTGCGGTTCGGCGTCCGCGTGGAGCGGGAAGGGCAGCTGCTGGTGGACTACCACACGGCAAAGACGCAGGATGAAAAGGCCTCTTATGTGACCTACCGCCATTATTTGCAGGATGCCGTGTTTCTGGCCGGCATTGAAAGCACCGACACCGCCCTTTTGCAGCAGCTGCAGCAGGCACTGCTGCACCCGGCGTTTCCGCTGTATCTCGGTCGCCGCTGCTGCCCGCCTACCCTGCCGCTCTGTCTGGGCGTATGCCCGGGCAGCTTGCAGGAGGTGTTGCAAGCGGAACCGCCCCTGTGCCCGGGACGGCAGAGCCGGATCTTGTTGGACGCCGATCCGCTGGAGCCGGGCACGGCTCCGCAGCGGGATGTGCCGGTGAGCTTTGACCCGCATCATCGGCAGTACGGCTACCGCTCGGTACGGGAGCTTTGGCAGAAGATGCCGGACAGCCCGGAGGCTACGGAGCACGATCCGTTCCGGGAATTGTAAAAAGGGGGCGAGAGAATGTATTTATCACGGGTAGAACTCGATCCCACCCGCCGCAGCACCATGGCTGCGCTGGCGGCACCGCAAAAATTGCATGGCGCAGTGGAAAGCGCTTTTGCAGGGGAGCGCCGCCGCAGGCTGTGGCGGTTGGATCGTCTGGGAGAGCGGCTGTATCTGCTGCTGCTCAGCGAGGACGCACCGGAGTTGACCGGCGTGGTGGAGCAGTTTGGCACCGGAGCGGCTGCGGAGACCCGCAGCTACGACCCGCTTTTGCAGCGGGTGGAGCCGGGCAGCTGCTGGCAGTTCCGGCTGACTGCAAACCCCACCAAAAGCTGCAAAGACACCCAAAACCCCGCAGCGCGGGGAACCGTGGCCGCACATTGCACAACACAGTACCAGAAGCAGTGGCTGTTGGAGCGCGCCGCAAAGCGCGGCTTTGCCCTGCGGGAGGAGGGATTTACCGTGACCCGGGTGCAGTGGCAGCATTTTGCCAAGCACGGCACCCGGCCGGTGACCCTGTTGGCAGTGACCTATGAGGGCGTTTTGCAGGTGACCGATGCAGAGCAGTTCCGGGCACTGCTGTGTCAGGGCATGGGGCGCGGCAAGGCCTATGGCCTTGGGCTGATGACCGTTATGCGCGCAGGAAACTGAGAGGAACGAGATGCCGGGCATGATCCTGCCGGACCTGCAGGCGCTGCCGCAGCATTTTCAGCTGGCAGAAAAAGTGGAGCATCGCGCCCTGCCGGACTGCCATTTGATACAACAGGTTTATTGCAAACTGAAGGAAACAGCGGTACAATAGCAACAGGAGGCACGGTGCTACGGGACCTTTTTAGTCTTTTCCCCGCATACATACGCGAGGGTGATCCCATCTCTCCCTCGCCGGTGCGGAGCCACTGCTCCTTTTCCCCGCATACGCAGGGGTGATCCTATGTTATTGCGTGGATATACGCAACAACAAATCTTTTCCCCGCATGCGCGGGGGTGATCCCTGCAACGCCAACTTCCGCGGCATGATGGACTACTTTTCCCCGCATACGCGGGGCTTACCAAAAGACCCCTCGCAAGGTTTTGCGCGAGCGCCTGAAAAAAGTACCCATAAAGCAAACGAACCGCCCCGGTTTCCGTGATGGAAGCCGGGGCGGTTTTTGTGTACAGGAGACCGGGCGGCAGGGGGGTTCTTCCGCCCGGCGCTTTCTTGCATTTCACGGAAAAATGCGCAAACAAAAAGCAGGCAGTGTCGTGGAAAGGAGGAGGAAAGCGACACTGCCTGCTGTATAGGAACCCCTGAACATTGCGGCTTGATCAGGAGGGATTTGGTAGTCTGTCCGCCGTTCTGGCTATTGCCTCGCATAGAAACGGGAGACAGTTTTTATGGGCCTGCTGTGCGCCGCTGCTGCGGCCGCATCCGCAGGAAAATGTGCCTGCATGGGCTTTGCGGGGAGAACCTTTCGGAGGTTATGGGGGATATCCGTTCCGTTCTCCCTGAGTGCACCCTTATTATGCCAGACAATCGTGGCAATTCTTTGTGGTAATTTTGAACAGTTTGCAAATATTGCAGTTTGCGTTTATAATGTCCGAGCAACATCCGCAAACTGCATATCGCAAATATGCCGTTTTGACAGGCACTGTTTTTGAAAATTGCGATAAACGCCCTGCCCATGAAAAAAGACTGCTGAAAAGTCCGCACTTCTCAGCAGTCTGAATCTGTAATTTTTTTGCGTTACACCCCAAAGAACTCCTTGGCGATGTCGGCGCTGCGCTTGGCGTCCTTGGCGTACCAGTCCGCGCCGATCTTTTCGGCGTATTCCGGGGTCAGCACGGCACCGCCCACCATGATCTTGCAGTCCAGCTTAGCGGCGTGCAGGGCGGCGATGGTCTCCTCCATGCTTTTCAGGGTGGTGGTCATCAGCGCCGAAAGGCCTACCAGATGCACGTCCTTTTCCCGCACGGTGTCCACCACCGTCTCCACCGGTACGTCCCGGCCAAGATCCAGAACCTCAAAGCCGTAGTTTTCCAGAATGACCCGGACGATGTTCTTGCCGATGTCGTGTACATCGCCCTTGACGGTGGCAAGGACGATACGCCCCTTGCTGGCGCTGCCCTCGCCCTTTTGGGCAATGGCAGTTTTGATCTCCTCAAAGGCGCTCTGGGCGGCGCTGGCAGCCTGCAGCAGCTGTGGCAGGAACAGGGTGCCTTTTTCGTACTTGGCACCCACGATGTCCAAAGCGGGGATCAAGGCTTCGTCCACCACCTCCAGCGGCTGTTTTTCCGCCAGCAGGGTGCGGGTATGGGCGGCGGCGTCACCCTTCAAGCCCTTTTCCACCGCTTTCATCAGGGCAGCGTAGGGACCGGTGAGCTCTGCTTCGGCAGCACTGGCGGCAGGCGCGGCTTTTGCAGCCTGTGCCAGCGCGGTGCTGGCGGGCACACGGTCGGCAAAGCGCTCGATGTACTTTGTGCTCTGCTTGTCCCGGTTGGTCAGCACGTTGTAGGCGTACACCGCCGCCATCATCTCCTCGCTGGAAGGGTTCATGATGGCAAGGTCCAGCCCGGCGTACATGGCCATGGTCAAAAAGGTGGTGTTCAGGTAGGTGCGGCATGGCAGACCAAAGCTGATGTTGGACACGCCCAGCACGGTGCGCACTCCCAGCTCCTTTTTGCAGGCTTCCAGCGCTTGTACCGTGGCCAGCACATCCTCCTGCTGGGCGCTGGCGGTCAGGGTAAGGCAGTCGATGTAGATATCCTCCCGAGGGATGCCTGCTGCCAGCGCTGCTTCGGTGATGGGCGGGCAATGGCCACGCGGTCTGCGGCTTTGGGCTGGATGCCTTTTTCATCGATGGCCAGTCCCACGATGGCGGCACCGTACTTCTTGCACAGCGGCAGGATGGCGGCAAGCTTTTCCGGCTCGCCGTTGGTGGAGTTGACGATGGGCTTGCCGTTGTACACCCGCAGACCCCGCGCCAGCGCCTCCACATTGGAGGAGTCCAGCTGCAAAGGCAAACTGGTCACGCTTTGCAGCGCCTTGACCACCTGCTCCATCAGCACCGGCTCGTCCACGCCGGGCGCGCCCACGTTCACGTCCAGGATCTGCGCCCCGGCTTCTGCCTGACTGACGGCCTGTTCCAGCACATAGTTCATGTCGCCTTCCCGCAATGCCTGCTGGAAGCGCTTTTTGCCGGTGGGGTTGATGCGCTCGCCCACCACCGTGATGTCGTCTACCGTGACCGTGTCCACCGGGGTGCACAGCACTGAGGGCATCCGGTGCGCGGGACGCCCCGGGGTGCAGCCTGCAAAGGTGCCGTTGAGCAGCTTGATGAACTCCGGGGTGGTGCCGCAGCAGCCGCCGGCGGCAAACAGGTGCAGCTCCCGGTAGGGCTTCATCTGCAAGGCAAACAGCTGCGGGGTGATGTCGTAGCCGCTGCCGTCTGCCCGGGGCAGACCGGCGTTGGGCTTGACGAACACCGGGAAGTTGCCGGGTACAGCCTCGGCCAGCCGCTTTGCCATGGGGAAGATCTCCTTGGGGCCCAGTGAGCAGTTGATGCCCACGGCGTCTGCCCCCAAGCCCCGGGCGGTGGCGGCAAAGCTTTCCACTGTGCAGCCGGTAAAGGTGCGCCCGCCCGCTTCAAAGCTCATGCTGGCCAGAATGGGCAGATGGGTGTTTTCCTTGGCAGCCAGCAGGGCGGCTTTCAGCTCGTACAGGTCGGTATAGGTCTCAAAAAAGATCAGGTCTGCCCCGGCGGCTTCGCCCGCCTTGACGATGCGGGCATACTCGGCCACAGCATCCTCAAAGGCCAGCGTTCCGCTGGGCTCCAGCAGCTCGCCCAGCGGGCCTACGTCCAGCGCGGTCAGCGCACCGTAGGGCGCACAGGCGCGCTTGCAGTTTTCAATGCCTGCGGTGATGACCTGCTCCAGCGTGTAAGCACTGCCTGCCAGCTTGTGGGCAGAAGCGCCGAAGGTGTTGGCGTTGACGATGCGGCTGCCCGCCGCAGCGTACTGCCCATGGATGCCCTCGATGAGCGCCGGGTCGGTGATGTTCAGCTCTTCCGGGCGTGCGCCCAGCTTGAGCCCGGCAGCTTGCAGCATGGTGCCCATGCCGCCGTCCAGCAGGACGGTATTGCTCTGCTTGAAAAGTTCATTCACTTGCACAGGTCTTTCCCCTCTTTCTGTATTCGCAGCGGGTGCGCAGCACACAATGGCCGCACCCGGCCAGTTGCCCCTTTTACCGGGTGGTCGCTGACCCCCAGCAGGGCGGTCACGCTCTTGCGCGGGGTCATCAGGTTGGTGTCGGTGACGCACAGCCCGGCCTTGCGCACGGTGTCCAGCGCCGCTGCCACCAGCGGCTGCACCGCGATGTCCCAATCGCCGTAGCCGGGCGAAAAGCGCCCGGTCAGATACTTTCCCTCGGTCGCCGCCCACTGGCGCAGCTGCGCCTCGGCGGCATCGGCGGCCTGCTCGGCCAGTGCGCTGCCCAAGGCATCGGAGGCTACCCCGGCGGCAATGTCGCCCACGCCTGCCCGGCGGATCTGGGCATCCACCCCGGGGCCCAGCGTCACTGCCAGCAGAATGGCCTGCCCGCAGCCGGTCAGGTGCTTGTGCACGTCCTCGCCGGGCAGAAGTCCGGCCTCGGTCAGGGCGGGGGTGTCTGCCAGCAGCCACACCGCCCGGGGCATCGCCGCCGCCAGCAGCGGCACGGCGCATTTTTGCAGCAGTGCCAGCGTGGCGGCGTCCGGCTCACCGTGCGCGCCGAAATACCGCGCCGCCTGCGCCAGATCCACACTCTGCGGCTTTTCCAAGGCCAGTGGGCGGGGCACACCGATCGCCATGGGCCGCACCTCCTTACTTCGCTCGAATAAAGTACTATTCAGTATACCGCACTTGTGGGCTTTTATCAATCCCGCAAAAGGGGAGGAAATAGAAAAAGGCTGCTCTGTTTTTGGAAAACGGTCTTGCAGTGTGCGCAGTTTTTGCACACTTTCAGATATCCTCCCGGCAATTTCAACAACAAAACAAAAACGCACGCTGATCCTCATCGAATCAACGTGCGTTTGCAGGATCGGAGTGGCGAGACTCGAACTCGCGGCCTCCTGCTCCCAAAGCAGGCGCGCTACCAACTGCGCAACACCCCGACATCTGGCGGCACAGCTGCACCGCCAGAATATAGTATATCGTTTTTTTTGCGCGGTTCGTCAATACAGAATCCGCAGTTAGGGGCATTGGTGCTTTTCGACTTTTTCAGCCAATAAAAGCAGCAGTGAGGAAGCGGGCGATGACAGGCATCTTTTGCAAAAGGTGAGGTTTTGGTGCAACTGCCGAAAAGCGGATGCAAAAACTGGACAGAACACAAAATTTGTTGCGCTCTAGTTGCAAGCAAGCCGGAAAGGTGCTATCATAACACTATATCGCCGGGAAGTGCGGCGGTGGGAAATTAGACAGAGGCTGAAAAGAAAGGCACGGCGTAAGCGATGACGATACAGGAATGCTATAAAAAGATGGGCGCGGACTATCAGGAGGTGCTGGGGCGGCTGCACAACGAAGCCATGATTGGCAAATTTGTGCGGATGTTTTTGCAGGACGACAGCTTTCAGATCCTGGAGGAAGCGCTGCGCAGGGGAGACGTAAAAGAGGCATTCCGTGGGGCGCATACCCTCAAGGGCGTCTGCCAGAATCTGGGCTTTTCCAACCTGTATGCGCCCACCTATACCCTGACCGAGACCCTGCGCGCCGGGCAGCTGGAGGGCACACAGGAGCAGTTTGCAAAGGTGGCAGAGCAGTATCAATGCACGATGGACGCCATCCGTGCACTGGACTAAAATAGAATACGGTGCCGGGCGGCTTTCGGGCTGCCCGACATTGTTCTTTTACGGGATGCGTCTGAAAGCACAGAACCGCCCCCTTGTGCCGCCGCACAGTTTGCGGTATGATAGACAAAAAAGAGGGAAGGAGACTCCATTATGTCCAAACATATCCTTGTCTGTCTGCCCATCAGCGCAGACCAGAGGACCCGCATTGAGGCGGTGCAGGGCTTTGCATATCGCTTTACCACCCCGGATACTGCCACGGTGGAGGATGCCCTGTGGGCAGATGCCGTGCTGGGCAATCTGCCGGTGCCGCTGATCCGGCAGAACGGTCATCTGGAGTGGTTCCAGTCCAACGCAGCGGGCCCCAATAACTATCTGGAGCCGGGGGTACTGCCGGAGGGCTGCATCGTGACCAACGCCACCGGCGCTTATGGTCTGGCCATCAGTGAGTGTATGCTGGCAATGTGGCTTAGCCTGCTCAAGGAGCTGCCCACCTACCGGGACAACCAGCGGGAACACCGCTGGGCACCCACCGGCCACTCTGTGGGCAGCATTGCGGGCAGCCGGGTGCTTTGCGTGGGCATGGGCGATATCGGCTCGAACTTTGCCCGGCGAGCGCATGCGCTGGGTGCTGAGGTGGTGGGCGTGCGCCGCACCGTGCACCCGGATACTCCCTGCCCGGACTACTGCACCCGGGTGGTGGCGCAGAGCGCATTGGACGCAGAGCTGCCGCAGGCCGACCTTGTGGCGCTGAGCCTGCCCGGTACGCCGGAGACACTGCATCTGTTCGGCGCAGAGCGGCTGGCGCTCTGCAAGCCCGGTGCCATCCTGCTCAATGTGGGGCGTGGCACTGCCGTGGACGGCGAGGCACTGGCGGCGGCGGTGCACAGCGGGCAGCTCTCCGGTGCAGGGCTGGACGTGACCGACCCCGAGCCGCTGCCGCCGGAGCATCCTCTGTGGGCAGAACCTAACGTGATCATCACGCCCCACGTTACCGGCGGCTTCAGCCTGCCCAAGACGCTGGACAACATCGTGGATATCTTTGCACACAACCTCAAGCGCTATGCCGCCGGTCAGCCGCTGGATAACCAGATGGACCGCCGCACCCAGTACGCCAGCGGCGCACGGCTGCAAAGCACGCTGTAAAACGCAAAAAAACTGCCGCACAACTGTGCGGCAGTTTTTTGTTTTGGTTTACAGCATCACTGCGCCTGTGCAAGGCAGGCGTCCATGGCGGTAAAGATGGCCTCGCTGGTCATGGTGGAACCGGTGATGGCGTCCACACCGGCGGTGGAGCCGGTCTGTGTCAGCTGGGCAGCCAGCGTCTCGGCGGCTTTGCCGCCCAGCTCCGGGGTCTCGGCAGAGGCGTCCACCTGTACGGCGGTCACCTTGCCGCCGGTCACGGTGACCGTGACGGTCACTTCACTCAGGCAACCCTGCGCAGAGGAGGTGTAGCTGCCATCGGTCAGGGGTGCGGCGTTGTCGGCGGCGGGTACGGTGCCGGTGTTGTGGATATACAGGTTCAGCACAATGCCCATCAGCACGGTGGCTGCCAGCATGAGCAGGATATTACGGGTCATTTTTGCGGTCATGGTATGGTATCTTCTCCTTGGGGATGATTATTTTGCGGGCTTGAAGCTGTCGCGCAGGGTGACTACCCGGTTGTACACGCCGGGGTTCTTGCTGTCCGGGGTAAAGAAGCCGGTGCGCACGAACTGGAACTTTTCGCCGGGCTTTGCGTCCTTCAGGCTCTCCTCCAGCTTGCAGCCGGTGCGCACAACAACGCTTTCCGGGTTCAGGTAGTCCTTGTAATCGCTGCCTTCGGGGATGCCGTTCATGTTGGCTTCGGTGAACAGCTTGTCGTACAGGCGTACCTCGGCGTCCACGCAGTGTGCGGCGCTTACCCAGTGGATGGTGCCCTTGACCTTGCGGCCGTCGGCGGGGTTGCCGTTGCCGGTTTCTAGGTCGGCAGTGCAGTGGATGGCGGCGATGCTGCCGTCGGCGTTCTTGTCCACGCCGGTGCACTTGACGATATAAGCACCCATCAGGCGTACCTCGCCGTCCACGGTCAGGCGCTTGAACTTGGGAGGCGGAACCTCGGCAAAGTCCTCGGCATCGATCCACAGCTCGCGGGTAAAGGCTACCTTGCGGGTGGTGGTATCGTTGGCTTCGCGGTTGGGGTTGTTGGCTACGTCAAAGTACTCGGTCTTGTCGGCGGGGTAGTTGTCCACCACCAGCTTGACCGGCTCCAGCACGGCAATGCGGCGCTGTGCGGTCAGGTCCAGCTCGCTGCGGATGCAGGCTTCCAGCTGACGCATATCGATCAGGTTGTCAGACTTGGAGATGCCGGCCTCCCGCACAAAGGTGAAGATGGAGGTGGGGGTGTAGCCGCGGCGGCGCAGACCGCACAGGGTGGGCATGCGGGGGTCGTCCCAGCCGTCCACGATGCCCATCTCCACCAGCTCGCGCAGGTAGCGCTTGCTCATGACCGTGTTGGTCATGTTCAGGCGGGCGAACTCGCGCTGCTTGGGGAACTCGGCACCGAAAATGTTCTCGATGACCCAGTTGTACAGCGGGCGGTGGTTCTCGAACTCCAGACTGCACATGCTGTGGGTGATGCCCTCGATGGCGTCCTGAATGGGGTGGGCGAAGTCGTACATGGGGTAGATGCACCACTTGTTGCCCTGACGGTGATGCTCGGCGTACTTGATGCGGTAGATGGCCGGGTCACGCATATTCATGTTGGGGCTGGCCAGATCGATCTTGGCACGCAGGGTCTTTTCGCCCTCCTTGAACTCACCGGCACGCATCCGGCGGAACAGGTCGAGGTTTTCTTCCGGGCTGCGGTCGCGCCACGGAGAGGGGCGGGAGGGCTTGCCGGCATCGGAGCCGCGGTATTCCTGCATCTCCTCGCGGGTCAGGTCATCCACATAAGCCTTGCCCTCGGTGATCAGCTTTTCAGCGTACTCGTAGCACTTGTCAAAGTAATCGCTGCCGTAGAAAATGCCGCCGTTGGGGTCGGCACCCAGCCAGTGCAGATCCTCGATGATACTGTTGACATACTCCTCGCCTTCGCGGGCGGGGTTGGTGTCGTCCAGACGCAGGTTGAATTTGCCGCCGTACTGGTTGGCAATGGACCAGTTGATATAAATGGCCTTGGCGCTGCCGATGTGCAGATAGCCGTTGGGCTCCGGCGGGAAGCGGGTGTGGATCTGCTGCACCTTGCCCTCGGCAAGGTCGGCATCGATGATATCTGTCAGAAAGTTTTTATCAGCCATATAGGTTCCCCCTGTCAGGGCACAGCGTGCCCCCTTTTACTCATAATACTATATAATACACTATTTTGCGTTTTTCTTCAAGTACGGAGTTGCACGGAACACGGGGGCAATCCTCTGAATAAAGGCTTCCCCCGGTAGGGGGAAGCCTTTAGCGGAAAATGGATGAAAAAAGGATACGAAGCAGTCTTAGTTGAAGGAGCGGAGCCCTTGCCGATGATCTCGCTGGAGTTGACGATGGTGATAAAGCTGTGGGGGTCGTTCTCCCGCAGGAAGTTACGCAGCTGCAAAGCCTGACGGCGGGTGAGCACGGTCACCAGCACGCTGAGCTCGTGGTGGGTGTAGGCACCGTAGGCCTTTTCCACAGTGGCAGAGCGGTTCATGTCGTGGATGATGAAGTCCAGAATGGGCTGCGGGTTCGCAGTCATAATGGTGCACACCTTGCGCAGGCGGATGTTTTCAATGGCACCGTCCACCACGAAGGACTTGCCGATCAGGCCGAGGATACAGTACAGGCCGGTGCCCATACCGAACCGCACGGCGGCCGCCAGCACGATGAGGATATCGCTGACCATCAGCGCTTTGCCGATCTCCATGGAGGTGTACTTGGCAAGGATCAGCGCCACGATGTCGGTGCCGCCGGTGGAGGCGCCGATGTCAAACACGATGGCAGCGCCCAGCGCGGGCAGGAACACCGCGAACACCAGATCCAGCATGGCGTCGCCGCTCAGGGACACGCCGGAGGGGTACAGCCACTCGCAGCCGGACACGAAAAAGGAGAGCGCAAAGGAGGAGTAGATCGTCCAGCCCATGCACTTGACGCCCAAAAAGATAAAGCCCAGCACCACCAGCACGATGTTGATGATCCACATAAAGCCGCCCACATTGATGCGGGGGAACAGGTCTGCCAGCAGGATGGACAGGCCGGAGGTGCCGCCGAAGGCGAAGTGGTTGGGATTTTTAAAATATACGATGCCCACTGCCGTAAGCACAAGACCGAGGTTCAACAGGGCAAAGAAATTTAGATCCTTCAGCAGATTCTCGCGGCTGAAGGCTTCTTTTAAACCGTTCATGGGTTTCCTCCATCAAAAAATACAGTAATATGGCCTGAATGCCATGCAAAAATATACTCTCCTTATACGGGGAAGTCAAGGGATAACGGAGAAGTTGTAGAAAAAGACGGAAAACAACCGATAAAAGGAAACAGGAACATCCGGTGCATTTTGGACGTAAAAGGGCAAAACAAAGCGCCGCCCGCAGACAAAAGCTGTCTGCGGGCGGCGCGGAGATTCAGTTCAGGAAAAGGGGAAAGCGCTTACAGGTTGAAGTAACGCTTTGCGTTGTCGAAGCAGATGCCCTTGACGATCTTCTCCAGAGCCTTCTCATCGTTGGGATACTCGCCATCCTCGACCCACTGGCCGATGAGGTTGCACAGGATGCGGCGGAAGTAATCGTGACGGGTGTAGCTCAGGAAGCTGCGGCTGTCGGTCAGCATACCAACAAAGTTGCCCAGCAGGCCAAGGCTTGCCAGACGGGTCATCTGATCCTCCATGCCGATCTTCTGATCGTTGAACCACCAGCCGGAGCCGTGCTGGATCTTGCCCGGCACCTCGCTGTTCTGGAAGCAGCCCAGAATGGTGCCAATCTGCTCGTTGTCAGCGGGGTTCAGGCTGTAAATGATGGTCTTGGGGCACTCATCAGTGTCGTTCAGGGCGCTCAGCAGCTGTGCGATCTCGCCGCCGCAGGTGGCGGTGTTGATCATGTCAAAGCCGGTGTCGGGGCCCAGCAGGCTGTTCATCTTGCGGTTCACGCCGCGCAGGCAGTTGTAGTGGATCTGCATGGCAATGCCCAGGCGGTGATACTGCTTGCCCAGGTGGATCAGGATGTAGGTCTGGTACTTCTCAGCCTCTTCCACGGTGCAGCTTTCGCCCTTCATCACCTTCTGGTAGATGGCGTTCACCTCGTCCTTGGTGGCCTCACGGTAGGGGACGTAGTCCAGACCGTGGTCGGAAGCGCGGCAGCCCATCTCGGCAAAGAACTCGATGCGCTTGGTCAGAGCGTCGGTGACGCAGTCGATGCAGGCCAGCTTTTCCTTGCCCACAACGGCAGCCAGCTTAGCCATGTACTCAGCAAAGCCGGGCTTGTTGATGTTGATGGCCTTGTCGGGACGGAAGGAGGGAGCCACGGTGAACTTGATGGAGGGATCTTCCTTGATCTTCTTGTGCCATGCCAGATCATCGATGGGGTCGTCGGTGGTGCCGATGAAAGCCACGTTGCTCTGCTCGATCAGGCCGCGGACAGTCAGGTTGTCATCGTGCTGCAGCTTGTCGTTGCACAGGTTCCACACTTCCTCAGCGGTGTCGCCGTTCAGCACGCCGTCGTAGCCAAAGAAAACGTGCAGCTCCAGATTGGTCCAGTGGTACATGGGGTTGCCGATGGCCATGGGCAGAGCCTCGGCAAACTTCTGGAAACGCTCACGGTCGGGCTTGGCGCCGGTGATGTACTCCTCGGGCACGCCGTTGGAACGCATCACGCGCCACTTATAATGATCGCCGAAGTAGCTGCCGTCCGGGTTACGGCCGCCCAGCCACACCTGAGCGATGTTCTCAAAGCGGCGGTTCTCGTAGATCTCCTTCGGGGAGATATGGCAGTGATAGTCGCAGATGGGCATATCAGCAGCGTAGGTGTGATACAGATGCTGAGCCACAGGAGACTGGAGCATGAATTCCTTGTCCATAAATGCTTTCATGGGATTTTAACTCCTTTTCTCTGATGAATTTGTTAAAATTTAGACAAAAACGGGCATGAAATTGCACCTGCTTGGAACGGGCAGGCTGCCTTATCCTTAGTATACCGGAAAACGCCGATGTATACAACTGAAAAACTGCCAAAATTTCACCCTCAGAATTGTATAAACCGCTGGAAATGCGCTGAATAGCCATTTTTGGACTAAAAACATTGCACAAAACACTTGACTTCTTTGTATACAACAGCATAAAATAGGAGCAGAAGATGGCAGGGAAAACGAGAGCCTGCCATGCAAAGCAAGTTTATAAAGGAGATCAATAAGATGGAAACTTTGAACTACAAGGTTCTGGAAGGCACTGGCTACAACGGCTACATCCTGAAGGATGCTCCCGTCAAGGTCATGCAGTTTGGCGAGGGCAACTTCCTGCGCGCTTTCGTGGATTATTTCTATGATATTGCAAACGAGAAGGCCGGCTACAACGGCAAGGTCAAGCTGGTGCAGCCCATCGGCAACTTCCCCCAGATGGCAGACTGGATCAACGAGCAGGAGGGTCTGTACACCCTGTACCTGCGCGGCAGCGAAAAGGGCCAGAAGGTGGATGCAAAGCGCGTGATCTCCTGCGTGTCTGACTGTGTCTGCCCCTACATCGATGGCAAGTGGGATGAAGTGCTGGCTCTGGCCCGCTCTGAGGATCTGGAAACTGTTGTATCCAACACCACCGAGGCCGGCATTGCCTACACCAAGGGCGACAGCCAGTTCGATCAGGTTCCCCCCAACAGCTTCCCCGCAAAGCTGACCCGCGTGCTGTTCGAGCGCTACAAGGCCTTCAACGGCGCTGCCGATAAGGGTCTGGTCATCCTGAGCTGCGAGCTGATCGACAACAACGGCAAGGAGCTGCAGAAGTGCTGCAACAACTACGCCAAGGATTGGGATCTGGAGCCCGCTTTCATCGACTGGATGAACAACGCCAACACCTTCTGCTCCACTCTGGTGGACCGCATCGTTCCGGGCCGCATCCGTGACCCTCAGGAGCTGGCTGCTCTGGAAGAGGCCAACGGCTACCACGATGCCGCTCTGGACGTGGGCGAAGTGTTCGGCGTCTGGGTCATCGAGGGCCCCGCAGGTCTGGAGGACAAGCTGCCGTTCAAGAAGGCCGGCGTCAACGTCATGGTCGTGCCCGACGTTACCCCCTACAAGAAGCGCAAGGTCCGCATCCTGAATGGTGCACACACCGGTTTCGTTCTGGGCGCATATCTGGCCGGCTTCGACATCGTGCGTGACTGCATGCACAACGATACCGTCCGCGGCTTCATGAACAAGATGCTGCACGAGGAGATCATCCCCACCCTGCCGCTGGACAAGAAGGATCTGGAAGAGTTCGCTTCCGCCGTTGAGGACCGCTTCAACAACCCCTTCGTCAACCATGAGCTGATGAGCATCTCCCTGAACTCCACCTCCAAGTGGAAGGCCCGCAACATGCCTTCCTTCCTGGCTTACATCGAGGAGCAGAAGCAGCTGCCCAAGTGCCTGACCATGTCTCTGGCAGCCTACATTGCCTTCTACTCCAACGATATTCAGGAGCGCACCGCAGACGGCCTGATCTGCAAGCGCCCCGCAGGCAACACCTACAAGATCCAGGATGACGCATGGGCACTGGACTTCTACTATGCACACAAGGACGACACCGACGCGCAGCTGGTGCACGCCGTTCTGACCAACACCCAGATGTGGGATCAGGATCTGACCAAGATCGAGGGTCTGGAGGCCGCTGTTCTGGCTGATCTGGAGCTGATCCGCACCCAGGGTGCCGAAGCTGCCTACAAGAGCTGCCTGTAAGCTGGAATATCACCTGCACAACAAGGGGCTGCTGCTTTGGGCAGCAGCCCTTTTGTGCGATACGATAAGGAGAATAACTATGCCGCAGGCGATTCATATCAGCCCCATTGACAACGTGGTGGTTGCACTGCACCCCATTGCCAAGGGCACTTTGGTGGAGGTGGACGGCCTTGCCGTGACCGCGCTGGAGGACATTCCTCAGGGCCACAAGATGGCCGTAAAGCCCATCAAGAACGGTGAGAACGTGATCAAGTACGGCTTCCCCATCGGCCACGCCACCGCAGATGCCGCTCCCGGCACCTGGATGCACACCCACAATGTGCACACCAACCTGTCCGGCGAGGTGGAGTACAGCTATCACCCCGCCCCGGATCTGGCTCCGCTGCCTAAGGTCGAGCCGGAGACCTTTATGGGCTTCCGCCGCAAGGACGGCCGCGCCGCCATCCGCAACGAGATCTGGATCATCCCCACCGTGGGCTGCGTCAACGACATCGCCAAGAAGATGGTTGCCGACAATCAGGATCTGGTCACCGGCTCCATCGAGGGCCTGTACACCTTCACCCATCCCTTCGGCTGCAGTCAGACCGGCCACGACCATGCCCAGACCCGCAAGCTGCTGGCTGCGCTGGTGCGCCACCCCAATGCTGCCGCCGTTCTGGTGCTGCATCTGGGCTGCGAGAACCTGCAGCACGATCAGTTCGTGGAAGAGCTGGGCGAGTACGACCACGACCGCGTCAAGTTCCTGACCTGTCAGGATGTGGAGGACGAGTTTGCCGCCGCCCGCGATATCCTGAAACAGCTGGCTGCCTATGCCGGGCAGTTTGAGCGCCAGCCCATCCCCGTGTCTGAGCTGGTGGTGGGCATGAAGTGCGGCGGCTCGGACGGCCTGTCCGGCATCACCGCCAACCCCACCATCGGCCGCTTCTCCGACATGATGGGCCAGCGCGGCGGTTCTACTGTCTTGACCGAGGTGCCCGAGATGTTCGGTGCCGAGGGCTTCCTGATGGACCGCTGCATCAACAAGGAGGTATTCGTCAAGGCCGAGCACATGATCAACGGCTTCAAGGAATACTTCATCAGCCACAACGAGGTGGTTTACGACAACCCCTCTCCGGGCAACAAGCAGGGCGGCATCACCACCCTGGAGGACAAGAGCTGCGGCTGTGTCCAGAAGGGCGGCACCGCTCCCATCATGGATGTCATCGGCTACGGTGACCCCGTGGTGACCAAGGGCTTGAATATGCTCTACGGCCCCGGCAACGATCTGGTTTCCGCCACCGCCATGACCGCCGCAGGCGCACACCTGATCCTGTTCTCCACCGGCCGCGGCACCCCGTTCTCTGCCCCGGCTCCCACCCTGAAGATCTCCACCAACACCCCGCTGGCCCAGAAGAAATCCGGCTGGATCGACTTCAACACCGGCGTGATCGCCGATGGCGAAAAGACCATCGACGAGGCCGCAAAGGATCTGCTGGATCTGGTCATCCGCGTGGCCAGCGGTGAGCAGACCAAGGCGGAAAAGCACGGCTTCCGCGAGATCTCCATCTTCAAGGACGGCGTGGTTCTGTAACTGAAAAAGGGCTGCTGTACGGCAAAAGCGGTACGGCGGCTTTTGTGCATGAAAACGGAAAGGAAGTGTTTTATATGATGGGTACAAATGGCGCAGTATTGTTTTCTCTACTGATCTATGCAGCGCTGCTCTACGGTGCGGTGCGGCTGATCAAATATTTTATCCGCTACGGCATCGATTACTACTTCCAGAAGTTGGAACAGCAGCCGGAGCAGACCGAGCACAAGGAATGACCCGCCGGGGCGACCCTGCGGTAATAATAGGAGGCTTTTACTTATGAATCAGATCACCACCCGGTACATCACCGAGAACGGCGCCTGCTACGAGCAGTACGTCATCACCGACCCCGAGGCAAAGACCGAGCTGGTCATCACCCCGGAGCGCGGCGGCATGATCACCAGCTTTACGCTGGACGGCGAGGAGTTCGTCTGGACCCGCCGCCCCAATTTCTCCGAGTGCAACCGCCCCCGCTTCGGCGTGCCGGTGCTGTTCCCCAACTGCGGCCTGCCGGATAACGGCGTGCACATCTTTGACGGCAAGGCATACCCCATGGAGAACCACGGCTTTGCCGACCTGTGCGCATGGGAAGTGGACAGCGTTGGCCCGGACGGCGTGACGCTGGCACTGGAGTCCACCCCGCTGACCAAGTTCCTGTACCCGTTCGATTTCACCCTGCTGCTCAACTATAATCTGGAGGGCAATAAGGCACTGGTCAGCCTGACCGTCATCAACGAGGGCAGCACCGATATGCCTTTCAGCTTTGGCTACCATCCCTACTTTACCGCCTCCAAGCTGGAGAACGTGGAGTTCGACATCAAGTGCGCCACCTGCTCCGATAACGCCAAGGGCGAGCAGCCCGCCGCCCCGGAAAAGATCACCCTCACCCGCAAGGAGGGCGCAGACAATTCTGTCCGTCTGCTGACCGGCGTGCAGTTCCCCATGACCCTGACCGACAAGGGCAACGGCCACAAGGTCACCGTGGATGCCGACGAGACCTTTGACAACGGCGTGCTGTGGCAGCAGGATGCCGAGAACTTCGTCTGCATGGAGCCCTGGAACGGCTGGGCCAACAGCGTGAACGAAGAGGGCAAGCACGAGGTGCTGGAGCCGGACGAGGCCATGACCAGCGAGTGGAGCATCACCATCGAGAAGGTCTGAGTACTTTTCTGAATAGCATTTTTTAGCAAAATCGGGCAGCCTGCGGGCTGCCCGATTTTGCTTACTCCTTTCCGTGAAAAAAGGGGTTCTGAAAAGCCCGCAGGCTTTTCAGAACCCCGAAATTTAAATATCTTTTCCTCTGAAAATGCCCAGAGCGCAAGCGGAGGGCATTCAAAATCGTCCCGCCCGGAAAGGGGAGCGGCCTTTAGTGGCAGCTGCCAGTGCAGCCGCCCTTGTCGGCGTGGCAGGCATGAGAGCCGCAGCTGTGGCTCTCCTCGTGGTCGTGGTGGGTGCAGCGGGCGTTGGGGTCAAAGACCAGCGTGCCGGCAAGATAAGCCGCTGCAGCGCTGTCGGCGTCGCCGGTAATGCCGCCGCACAGCCGGATGCCGGCCTGTGCCAGCGCCATCTGTGCCCCGCCGCCAATGCCGCCGCACAGCAGCACGTTCACGCCGTTGCGCACCAGAAAGCCCACCAGTGCACCATGCCCCTGTCCGTCGGTGGAGACCACCTCGGCACCGGTAATGCGGCCCTCCTCGGCGGTGTACAGCTTGAACTGCGCAGAGTGGCCGAAGTGCTGGAACACCTGACCGTTTTCGTAGGGAATTGCGATCTTCATAATAAGAGCTCCTTCCTGTATGCAATATTCTCTTTCCCTATTCTAACAGATTGCGGTGAAATAGGGAAGGACACCCGCGCTTTTTGTGCCTTTTGGAGCGGAAAACATAGCCGGTATGTAAAAATGATATCAGAAACTGCTGCAAAATGTATTATAATAGAGCCCGAAAAGAGGGTACAAGTATGAAAACAAAGCATCACGGGCAAATGTCCGAGTCCTTTCTTACGGCGGTGTTCCTTTCGCTGTCCGGCGGCTTGCAGGACGCCTATACCTATCTCTGTCGGGGCAAGGTGTTTGCCAATGCCCAGACCGGCAATATCGTGCTGCTGAGCGCCAATATCATGGATGGCCGGTGGGATAAGGTGCTGCACTATCTGGTGCCGTTGTGCGCCTTTGCGCTGGGGGTTCTGGCTGCGGAAAAAATGCGGGAGCACTTTCAGGCGATGCAGCGGCTGCACTGGCGGCAGCTGGTGGTGCTGGGCGAGGTGCTGCTGCTGTTCGCGGTGGGCTTTCTGCCGCAATCGCAGAACCTGCTGGCCAACGCCATCGTTTCCTTCTCCTGCGCCATGCAGGTACAGGCGTTCCGCAAGGTGAACGGCTATGCCTTTGCCAGCACCATGTGCATTGGTGACCTGCGCAGCGGCGTGGAGGCCTTTTGCATCTGGCGCAAGTCCCATGAACCCCAGGCAAAGGATAGGATGGTGCGCTACTTCGGCATCATATTCCTGTTCGCGTTGGGGGCAGGGCTGGGCAGCAAGAGCGCGGCGCAGCTGGGCGGCAGAGCCATCTGGCTCTCCTGTTGCTTTTTGCTGGTCAGCTTTACGCTGATGTTCATCCGGGAGGAACTGGAAGAGAACCCGGTCATCGAAAAAGACCTGACCGCCATCCGGCAGGAGACCCGGGAGATCGACCGCACCCTGAAGCAGGAACTGCAGGAGGAGCAGCGGGAGCTGACGCAGAGCGCCCGGAAATAACAAAAAAGGGGCTGTTGCACATCATTGGTGCAGCAGCCCTTTTTGGCTGAAAGCTGTCGGAACAAAAGGCTTCCCCCGACCGGGGGAAGCCTTTTGTAGAAACCGTTAGGATTGCAGTCGTGTAATAACGCCCGGAGTATTGGTTTTATTTACGCTCTGCGCTCCGTGTCCCGGCCTTGGTCAGCAGCTGCTGGAATTTCCGGGCGGCGGTGTTCAGCGGGCGGTGATGGTCGTACACAAGGCAGATGGAGCGGGAGGGGATGATCTCCTGCAAGTGCAGCTGTACCAGCTCTCCGCTGGCCAGCAGGGGTGCTGCCATGGGCTCTGGCATAAAGGCCAGTCCCAACTCGCTTTTGACCAGCGTGAGCATCTGGTCGGTGGTGGCGGCCTCGGTGTCAGGTTTCAGCACCGCGTCGTGCTCCAGAAAGAACTGCCGGTAAAAGCTGCGGGTCATGCTCTCCTCGTTCAGGCAGATCAGGGGATAACCGGCCAGTTCCTTCAGGCTCAGGGTCTGGCTGGCCAGCGCCGTAAAGGTCTTTCCGCCCACAAGGACTTCATAAAAAGGGCATCAGCTCTACCATTTTCAGCCCGTTTTCCACCTCTGCGGGGGTGGTCACGATGGCAAAATCTACCTCGCCGTTGCGTACCGCCTGCACCGCCTGCGGAGTGGAGTGGTTGGAGATGCGCAGCCGGATGCCCGGGTACTCTGTATGGAAAGCGCGCAGCTTTTCGGACAGGTAGATGTTCAAAGCGGTCTCGGTGGTGCTGATGCTGATGGCACCGTGCTCCAGCGTCGGTGGCGCTCAGTTCCTCCTCGGCATCCTGTATCTGCACCGCTGCTGAGGCAATGCGGGAATACAGCAGCTCTCCCTCCGGCGTTAAGGTGACGCCCCGGTTGGAGCGGATGAACAGCACGCAGTTCAGCTGGCTTTCCAGCCGGTTCATGGCGTGGGTGATGTTGGGCTGATTATTGCCCAGCACCCGCGCCGCGCGGGTAAAGTTCTGATACTTTGCCACATAGTAAAAGATTTTGTAGTATTCCCAGTCCACATACATAGGTGCGGCCCTCTTTCCTGTCGGGCTTCCGGCGCGGCCAGCGGCAGAAGCGGCTTTATGCTCTTCTTGTGTCATAGCACGGCGCGCCGGAATTGCAAGCGCTTTTTACGGCTTGGCTGTGCCGGATGCGGGCAGCAGCCTCTGCAATGTAAAAAACATATTGCTGCTATACACAGGATACTTTTTACATATTCTCTGCACGCTCGTATAATAGACACCGCGAACAGGAAACAAGAATGAAAAGAAGGTAAATGAAGTTTATGCTGACCGCAGTTACTGGTATCAATTGGGGCGATGAGGGCAAGGGCCGCGTCATCGACCTGCTGGCCGAAAATGCCGATATCGTTGCGCGCTATCAGGGCGGCAACAATGCCGGTCATACCGTTGTGACCGAGAAGGGCAAGTTCATCCTGAACCTGCTGCCCTCCGGCATCCTGCACCCGGAGGTGACCTGCGTGCTGGGCACCGGTATGGTGATCGACCTCGAGCATCTGGCCGGAGAGATGGAGGCCATTGAAGCGCGCGGCGTAAAGGTGGAGCCGGAGAACCTGAAACTCTCCGATAAGGCTACCATCTCCATGCCGTGGCACAAGGTACAGGATGGGCTGGAAGAGGACCGCCTTGCTAAAAAGGGCGGCGCGTTCGGCTCTACCCGGCGCGGCATTGCTTACGCTTACAGCGACAAGTACCGCAAGAAGACCCTGCGGCTGGGTGATCTTTTGCATCTGGACGAGGAGCGCACCCAGAACCGTCTGCACATGATCCTGGACGCCAAGAACATGGAGCTGGCGGGCTGCTATCATCAGGAGCCCATGAGCTACGATGCCCTGCTGAACTGGTGCAGGCAGCAGGCAGCGTACTTTGCGCCCTTCATCTGTGATGTAGGCGCTTTCTTGCAGCAGGCGCACGATAGCGGCAAGCGCATCGTGCTGGAAGCGCAGCTGGGCGCAATGCGGGATATCGACTACGGCATCTTCCCGTTCACTTCCAGCTCTAACACGCTGGCGGCCTACGCGCCGCTGGGTGCGGGCATCCCCAACTGCAAGCTGGACCATGTGGTGGGCGTGCTGAAAGCCTACTCCACCTGCGTGGGCGCAGGCCCCTTTGCAGCAGAGAATGCAATGGGCGAAGCGTGGAACGAAAAGCTGCGCAAGGCCGGCGGCGAGTACGGCGCGGCCACCGGACGTCCCCGCCGGGTAGGCCCCTTTGACTGCGTTGCCAGCCGCTACGGCCTGCAATGTCAGGGCGCGGATAAGATCGCACTGACCAAGCTGGATGTGCTGAGCAGCATGAAGCAGATCCCGGTCATCACCGGTTACAAGCTGGACGGCGTGGAAGTCCCCCGCTTCGACACCCTGTCCGACCTTGACCGTGTGCAGCCGGTGGTCACGCTGCTGCCCGGCTGGAACAAGGATATCTCCGGCTGCCGCAGCTGGGCAGAGCTGCCCAAGGAAGCCAAGGCCTATGTGGAGTTCCTTGAAAAGCAGCTGGGGCACGAGATCCAGTTTGTTTCCACCGGCGCCGAGCGCGAAAAGTTTGTGCTGAAGGGAGAATGGCTGTGAGACATTTTATTGAGCCCGGCAGCTTTTCTCTGGCCGAGCAGCTGGCACTGCTCGACCTTGCCGACCGGATGGAGGCTGACCCCGCGCCCTACGCCCACCTGTGTGACGGCCGCATTCTGGCCACCCTGTTCTACGAGCCCAGCACCCGCACCCGCCTTTCCTTCGAGTCCGCCATGCTGCGGCTGGGCGGCAAGACGCTGGGCTTTGCCGGGGCGCAGCTTTCCAGCGCCAGCAAGGGCGAAACGGTGGCCGATACTGCCCGCGTGGTGAGCAACTATGCAGACGTCATTGCCATGCGCCACCCCCCAAGGAGGGCGCACCGCTGCGGGCGTCCATGTATGCGCGGGTGCCGGTCATCAATGCAGGCGATGGCGGCCACGCCCACCCCTCCCAGACCATGATTGACCTGATGACCATCCGCCAGCGCAAGGGGCGGCTGGATCATTTGACCATCGGCTTCTGCGGCGACCTCAAGTTCGGCCGGACGGTGCACTCCCTCACCGCCGCGCTGAGCCAGTTCGAGGGCAACCGGTTCGTGTTCATCTCGCCCGAGGAACTGCGCATCCCGCAGTACGTCAAGGACGAGACCCTGACTCCGCTGCACCAGAACTATAAAGAGACCGCCGACCTTGAGGCCGAGTTGCCCGGGCTGGACGTACTGTACATGACCCGCATCCAGCAGGAGCGCTTTTTCAACGAAGAGGACTATCTGCGGTTGAAAGGCTGCTATGCGCTGGACGAAAAGCTGCTGCAGCTGGCACCGCCCACCATGCCGGTGCTGCATCCGCTCCCCCGCATCGACGAGATCAAGCCGGACGTGGACAACGACCCCCGCGCCGCTTATTTCGATCAGGTGCATAACGGTGTGTATATCCGCATGGCCATTATACTGGCGCTGCTGGGCATCCCCGACCCGCTGACCGGGAAAAAGGTACTGGAAAGTTTATAAATTGGAAACAGGGCTGCTGCACAAAGTAACGCAGCCCTGCAGCAGCCCTGTTTTTGCGTCTGGTGATTCATGAAATGAAAATTTTTCCCTGCTACCCCCGCAGCGGCGGGTCTGGCATAAAGATCATGGTACCCCGGGCAGAAAAAAGCAGCTGGCGGCATCATGCAGCTGTACCCCAGCCACAGCACCGCCAGAATGCACAGCACCAAAAGCACCCTGCGCAAAAGCACCGGATGCCGGGCGGGGGAATAGCGTTTTCTGCGGTCACGCTGCATAGGCTGCGCCCTCCTTTTTTTCAAGGCTTTGCCCAGCTTATGCCGCGGCAGAAAGAATTGTGCACAAGCGGGGTTTGTGGTAAGATAACAGGGAAGAACCACGGAGGAACTGCTTATGCTGACCATTACACTGCTGGGCACGGCTGCCACCATGCCGCTGCCGGAGCGCGCCCTGACCGCCGCTGTGGCGGAGTGCGGCGGGCACAGCCTGCTGCTGGACTGCGGCGAGGGCACCCAGACCGCTGCCCGCCGCGCCGGGGTGAACCTGATGCGCGCAGACGCCATCTGCCTGACCCACTACCACGGGGATCATATTTTTGGTCTGCCCGGGCTTTTGCAGACCCTTGGGGCGCAGGGACGCACCCGTCCGCTGGTGCTGCTGGGGCCGGAGGGGCTTTTGGAGGTCTGGCGGGCGGTATATGCTCTGACCGGGCCGCTGCCCTACGCGGTAAAACCGCTGGTCTGCCGCGCCGGGCAGCCTGTGGCGCTGGATGCTCTTTCGGATGGATGGCCCGCCGGGGCAACGCTGTTGCCGGTGGCCACAAAGCACCGGGTGCGCAGTCTGGGCTACCGGTTGGACTTGCCCCGGGCGGGCAGGTTCGACCCGGAAAAGGCACGGGCGCTGGGCGTACCGGTGACCCAGTGGCGGCTTTTGCAGCGGGGACAGGCTGTGCCGCTGGCAGAGCGTATGGTGCAGCCCACCGAGGTGCTGGGCGCGCCCCGTAAGGGACTGCGGTTCGTCTTTTCTGGCGACAGTGCGCCCCTGCCCGGCGCTGGAACAGGCGGCGCAGGGGGCAGACCTGCTGCTCTGCGATGCCACCTATGCCCTGCCGGAGCAGCAGGAGCAGGCCGCGCAGTGGGGGCACAGCACCTTTGGCCAAAGCGCGGCGCTGGCGGCAAAAGCCGGGGCAAAGCGGCTGTGGCTGGTGCACTATTCCCCCATGATCACCGACCCGGAGGAGCAGCTTGCACAGGCGCAAAGCCTCTTCCCGGCGGCAGAATGCGGCTTTGACGGCAAACGCATCACCCTGCATTACGAGGAGAACGAGGAATGAAGCTGACACTTGACCCCGGGGCAGCTGCCCTGCTGGACGCCCTGCACGCGGCGGGCTACGCAGCCTATGCCGTAGGCGGCTGCGTGCGGGACAGCCTTTTTGGGGCGCACCGCCCACGACTGGGACCTGTGCACCAGTGCCCTGCCGCAGCAGGTGATGGAACTGTTCGGGACAGAGCAGTGCATCCCCACCGGTTTGCAGCACGGCACGGTCACCATCAAATACGGCGGGCAGCTGTACGAGACCACTACCTTCCGCACCGAGGGTAGCTATACCGATGGCCGTCACCCGGACGAAGTGCAGTTCGTACCGGACGTGCGGGAGGATCTTGCCCGGCGGGATTTTACCATCAACGCCATGGCGTATAATGCGGCCGAGGGGCTGGTAGACCCCTTTGGCGGGCAAAAAGACCTGCAAAACGGTCTGCTGCGGGCGGTGGGTGAGCCGCAGCAGCGGTTTACCGAGGACGCGCTGCGCATCCTGCGGCTGTACCGCTTTGCCGCAAGGTTCGGCTTTGCACTGGACGCAGCCACCGCCCGGGCGGCGCGGCAGCTGGCACCGCACTTAGACTGCATCTCTGCCGAGCGCATTCAGGAGGAACTGGCAAAGCTGCTGGTTGCCCCGCAGCCGGGGGCGTATCTGGAACCCGCCGTGCTGGCGGTGGTGCTGCCGGAGTTGACCCCGGCGGCGCTTGAAGCCGCAAAGCCGGTGGTGGATGCCTGCCCGGCGGGGGAGGAGAACCTGCCGGTACGCTGGGCTGCGCTGCTGGGCACTCTGGGCGAGGCCGACACCCGCCGGGTGCTCAAGCGGCTGCGCTGCTCCAACGCCTGCATCGAGGAGACCGCCGTGCTGGTGCGGGAAACGGCAGGGGAGGGCGTGTGCGGGAGCTTTCTCCTCGGACACGAATCGGGCCATTCCATCGCCCGCCCTACTGCCTGCGGCAGCAGGGTCCCACCCCAGCGGACGGTCCTCGGAGAAACTCCCGCACACGCCCCGGAACGCGCCAGTGATATCCACCTTCGGCGGCTTTTAGGCCGATACGGGCTGTGCACCGTGGAGCGGCTGTGTGCGCTGTGCGCGGCGCTGCGCCCGCAAGCTGCCCCGGCTTGCGCCCTTGCGGCGCAGCGGGCACGGCAGCTGGAGGCTGACGGCGTATGCTGCCGGGTGCGCCAGCTGGCGGTGAACGGACGCGACCTGATGGCGGCGGGCATCCCGGCAGGGCCTGCGCTGCGCCGGGTGCTGGAAGCGCTGCTGGACGGCGTGATACGCGCAGAGTACCCCAACGAAAAACCGGCACTGCTGGCTGCGGCGCAGAAAATTATAGCGTCTTGACAAGCGGTTTATGCTGCGGTAGTATTATACTACTGCTTTAGTATGTTGAACCCATAAAAGGAGAACCTATGACCACACAGAACCCTGCAAACCGTCCCCGCGCCCTCATTGCCATGAGCGGCGGCGTGGACAGCTCGGTGGCGGCCTGTCTGATGCAGCAGGCAGGCTACGACTGCACCGGCATCACCATGCGGCTCACCCACAACGAAACGCTGGGACAGTCCGGCTACCAGACCTGCTGCTCGGAAAAGGACATCGAGGACGCAGCAGAGGTGGCGTTTGCCATGGATATCCCGTACGAGGTGTTGGATTTCACAGCCGACTTCCGGGCACAGATCATTGAAAAATTCGTCCGCGTGTATGAGGCGGGCGGCACGCCGAACCCCTGCATCGACTGCAATAAATATATGAAGTTCCGCCACCTGTTGGACTGGGCGGAAGAACACGGCATGGAGTATGTGGTCACCGGCCACTACGCCCGGGTGGAGCAGGATGCAGCCACCGGCCGCTGGCTGCTGAAAAAGGGCTTGGACGAGGGCAAGGATCAGAGCTATGTGCTGTATAACCTCACGCAGGAGCAGCTGGCACATATCCGCCTGCCGCTGGGGGCGCTGCACAAGACCGAGGTGCGAAAGATCGCGCAGGAGCACAGCTTTATCAACGCACAAAAGCACGACAGTCAGGATATCTGCTTTGTGCCGGACGGCGATTATGCCCGCTTTATGGAGCAGTTTACCGGCAAGCACTACCCCGCCGGAGATTTTCTGGATCGGAGCGGCAAGGTGGTGGGTACCCACAGCGGCGCAGTGCGCTACACGCTGGGGCAGCGCAAGGGGCTTGGCCTTGCCATGGGGGCGCCTGTGTACGTCTGCGGCAAGGATATGCAGGCCAATACCGTCACCGTCGGGCCGGAGAGCGAGCTGTTCGACCGCATCGTCTACGCAGAGGATGTGAACTGGATCGCTATTCCGGCGCTGACCGGGCCGCTGCGGGTCACTGCCCGCACCCGGTATCATCAGGCCGAGCAGCAGGCCACCGTCTACCCCGCAGAAAACGGCTTCCGGTTGGAATTCGACCAGCTCAGCGTGCCCCCACCCCCCGGGACAGGCTGCCGTGCTGTATCAGGGCGATGTGGTGCTGGGTGGCGGCACCATCACCCGCGTAGAAAAGTAAGGAGAACAAAATGCAGGATCAATATTCCCGTACCCAGCTGCTGCTGGGTGCAGAGGCTATGGAAAAGCTGCACCACGCCCGGGTGGCAGTGTTTGGCATTGGCGGTGTGGGCGGCTATACGGTGGAGGCGCTGGCACGCAGCGGCGTGGGCGCACTGGATCTGATCGATGATGATAAGGTCTGCCTGAATCCAATCTCAACCGTCAGATCATCGCCACCCGCAGCACGGTAGGGCAATATAAGGTGGATGTGGCAGAACAGCGCATCCACGATATCGACCCCAACATCAAGGTGACCACCCACCGGTGCTTCTTTGGCCCGGAGACGCAGGACGACTTCGACTTTACCCAGTACGACTATGTGGTGGACGCCATCGACACCGTTACCGGCAAGCTGGCGCTGGTGATGAAATGCAAGGAGGCGGGCACCCCATCATCTGCTCCATGGGCGCAGGTAACAAGATGGACCCCACCCGCTTTGAGGTGACTGATATCTACAAGACCTCGGTCTGCCCGCTTGCCAAGGTGATGCGTATCGAGTGCCGCAAGCGCAAGATCAAGCACCTGAAGGTGGTCTACTCCAAGGAGCCTGTCATGACTCCCATCGAGGATGACTCCATCAGCTGCAAGGACCACTGCATCTGTCCCCCGGGCACTCAGCGCAAGTGCACTGCACGGCGCACCGTGCCGGGCTCCAACGCCTTTGTGCCCTCAGTGGCCGGTCTGATCATCGGCGGCGAGGTGGTCAAGGACCTTGTGGGCTTTGTACCGCTGAAGGGGTAAAACAGACCGCAGCTTCCTTGCCGCGTGGGACGATTTGGAATGCGCTCCGCGTTGCTCTGCGCATCATCAGCGGAAGAATGATTTGAAATTTTGAGGTTCTGAAAAGCCCGCGGGCTTTTCAGAACCTTTCACGCTTTTTACGCGCTGCAATGTTCCATAACATAAAATTGCAACCAATTTGCAATTTGGTATTGCAATTGGAAAGGATATCGTGTATAATCTTCCCTGCACGAAAATGCAAACTGATTGCAAATTGTTAAGAGACGACCCCCTGCGGGTCTTTGGAGCGATTATTTATGGAACTGTTTCTGGATGTTCTGGGCGAAACTTTGGTGGACACCGCCAAGATGCTGCCCTTCCTGTTTTTGGCCTATCTGCTGATCGAGTATATCGAGAACCGCCACGGCGAGCGCATCGAGGCGCTGCTGGCAGGCGGCGGGCGCTGGGGTGCTGTGCCGGGCGCGGTACTGGGCTGTGTGCCGCAGTGCGGCTTCTCGGCCATTGCGTCCAACTTCTACGCCTCCCGGGTCATCACGCTGGGCACGCTGATGGCCGTGTACCTTGCCACCAGCGACGAAGCGATCCCGCTGCTGGTCTCCATGCCTGCCTACTGGGATAAGCTGGCCGTGCTGATGGTCATCAAGGTGGTGTACGCCATCGTGGTGGGCTTTGTGCTGGATTTTGTGCTGCGGGGCGTGCTGCCCAAGGGGCTGCGGGGCGGCTACACCGGCCATGCCGACGAGGTGGACTGCCACGAGGAGCACAGCGATGCCGAGGGCAACGAAAAGCCCATCTGGCAGGCGGCGCTGCGCCACACGCTGGAGATCTTCGTGTTCATCTTTGTGTTCAGTCTGGTGTTCGGCCTCATTGTGGAGGGCGTGGGCGAGGATGTCTTTGCCGAGGCTCTGGGCCGGATGGGCTTCTTCCAGCCGGTGGTGGCCGCTCTGGTGGGGCTGATCCCCAACTGTGCCGCCAGCGTCCTGCTGACACAGCTGTATGTGGAAGGTGCGCTGCGCTTTTCCAGCCTTGTGGCGGGGCTGTGCACCGGTGCGGGTGTGGGCTTGGCTGTGCTGTGGCGCGCCAACCCCTCGTGGAAGCAGAACCTCTTCATCACCGGCCTGACATGGGCCGCCGGTGCCTTTGTGGGCGTGGCCATGCAGGTGGTCGTGGCGGTGTTTGCCTAACGATAAGAATATTTTGGATTTCGGGACAGTGGAATGCCTGCGGACATTCTGCTGTCCCATTTTTCTTTTCTCCCTCTCCCGCTGGACTTTGAAATGTGTTATACTGGGAGAAAACGATGCACACAGGAGAGATGACCATGCAATATAAGATTCTGGCAAGCGATTACGACAACACGCTGATGCCCTTTGGCGAGGCAAAGCCCCGCCCGGCGGTGGTAAAGGCGGTAAAAAAGCTGCAAGCCGCCGGGGGTAAGTTCGTGCTCAGCACCGGCCGCTCTTACCCGGGCATCCGGGACAAAAACCAGCTGGGCGGCATCCGGTTCGACTACGCCATCACCTGCAACGGTGCCTGTGTGGTGGACAGACAGGGCAACGTAATAGCCGAGCATCCGCTTACCAGCGAGGAGATGTATGTGCTGGTGGATTTTTGTGAGGATTATAACTACCCGCTGCAATTCAACTTCCGGGATGCCTATTACGCCTACTGCGAGTACGAGTATCTGCACACCGGCTATCAGATGATGAACAGCCCCGGGCTGGACTGCGTGGACGGCGAGGATCAGGACCGGCATCTGGTGGATATGCCCCACGCCGCCTTTGCCGCCATGCCGCCGCAGGAAGTGGAGCGCTTCCACGAAAAATACGGCTACCTTGGTCTGCACTGGATGCAGACGGGCGCGCAGAACGCGGACGGCTACTGCTACTACGATATCGTGCGCGGCGGCATGGATAAGGGCGTAGGGCTTGCCGACCTGTGTGCACAGATGGGGCTTACGCTGGCGGATGCCGTGGCTGTGGGCGATTCTGCCAACGATGTGGGGATGCTGAAGGCAGCCGGCCTGAGTGCCTGCATGGCAAACGGCACCCCGGACGCCAAGGCCGCTGCCGACCGGATCATCGGGGACGTGCGGGAGGATGGCGTGGCGGCGCTGATCGAGGAACTGTGGTTCGACGGCCCCCGCGCGGAGCCCTCCGGCAAGGACTTTGGCTCTGCATGGGGCAATATTGAAAGCGCAGGCGGCAGCTTATGAGCTTTGCACCGGTGTACGATGACCGCAGTCGGGCGCTGATTTTAGGCACATGGCCCAGCCCCAAAAGCCGGGAGATGGCCTTTTACTACGGCCATCCGCAAAATCGGTTCTGGCCGCTGCTGGCGGCGCTGACCGGGGAGCCGCTGCCCGTGCGGGAGGATATCGCCGCCAAAAAGCAGCTGCTTTTGCGCCACGGGCTGGCGCTGTGGGATACGCTGGAAAGCTGCACCATCACCGGCGCATCGGATGCCTCCATCCGGGATGTGGTGCCCAACGATATCGCCGGGCTGCTGCGCAAAGCGCCCATCCGGGCGGTGTTCTGCAACGGTGCCACAGCTTACCGTATCTATACAAAATATCAGCAGCCGCTTACCGGCATCCCGGCTGTCCGTCTGCCCAAGTACAAGCCCACGCCGCCTGCAGCCCCGCCCGGCTGGAGGAATTTTGGGGCGCTGCGCTGGCGGACTGGATCGTAAAATGATGACAAGGCTGTAAATTCTTTTGCGGGATACTTGCGTTTTTTTGCGGACGTTGTATTATGGATATCATAAGGGGCGCACTGCCCCGGACAAGGAGAAATGACCATGAGCAAGATCATCCGCACCCAAAAGCCCAGCGTGCTGCCTTTTTACGCTATGGCGCTGGTGTTCGTGGTGCTGTGCGCGGTGCTGCCGGTGTATAAATTATGGGCGCTGCTGGTGGCGCTGGGCGGTGCCGCCGTGGCCTTTGGCGTGGCAAAAAAGACCTGCCCGCCCCGGGTGGTGGAGCACGAGGTACCCTTCCACACCGGTGTGGAGGATGTGGACCAGATGCTGACCGATATCCAGCAGAAGCTGGACACCCTGCACGCACTGAACGAGGCTTTGCCCGACCCGCAGCTGTCCGCCGCCATGACCCGCATGGAAAAGGCAGGCCGCTCCATCGTGGAATCGGTGGAAGCAAACCCCGCCAAGGCAAAGCAGGTGCGCCGGTTTGCCAACTACTATCTGCCGGACGCCGTAAACGTTTTGCAGCAGTACGCAAAGCTTGCAAAGCAGGGTGTGCGGGGCGAGAACGCCGCCACCATCCGCGCAGAGGTGGAGCACAACGCCGCCTCCATTGCCACGGCGTTTGAAAACCAGCTGGATGCCCTGTACGCCGCCGAGAGCATGGACCTCTCCGCAGACCTGACCGTTTTGCAGAATATGCTGAAAGGGCAGGGTCTGAGCAAGTAAAACCAGAATATCCCCTCGGGATTTTGAAAGGAAGGAATCTCTTATGGCTGATAATACATTCAACTTTGACCTCGATGCACCCGCAGTACCCACCCTGACGCTGGACCCCACCCCCCGCCGCTGTGCCGCAGGAGGAAAAAAGCCCGCCGCTGCCCCTGCCCCGGAGGCACAGGTGAACCTGACCCCGGAAGGGCCATGGTGGATCAGTTTGCTGAAAAGATTGATATTACCAACAGCCAGCAGGTGCTGCAGTACGGCTCCGCCTGTCAGAAGAAGATCGGCGATTTCTCCGAGGCTGCTCTGGCCAAGGTGTCCACCAAGGATCTGGGCGAGGTGGGCGATATGATCACCAACCTCATCGGTGAACTGAAGAGTTTTGATGCCAATGAGGAGCAGCAGAAGGGCATTATGGGCTTCTTCAAGAAGAAAACCAGCCAGCTGGATGCCCTCAAGACCAAGTACAACAAGGCCGAGACCAATGTGGAAAAGATCCAGTCCATGCTGGAAGCCCATCAGGTGCAGCTGCTCAAGGACATCGCTATGCTGGACAAGATGTACGAGCTGAACATGGCATACTTCAAGGAACTGAGTATGTATATCCTTGCCGGCAAGAAAAAGCTGGCCGATGTGCGTGCCAACGAATTGCAGCAGGCCATGGACAAGGCCAAGGTCTCCGGTCTGCCGGAGGACGCACAGGCCGCCCGCGATCTTGCCGACCAGTGCGAGCGCTTTGAGAAAAAGCTGTACGATCTGGAACTGACCCGCAACATCAGCTTGCAGATGGGCCCACAGATCCGTCTGCTGCAGAACAACAACACCATGATGGCGGAAAAGATCCAGTCTACCATCGTGAACACCATCCCGCTGTGGAAGAACCAGATGGTGCTGGCACTGGGTCTGGCACACAGCCAGCAGGCCATGCAGGCAGAGCGCGCTGTGACCAACATGACCAACGATCTGCTGAAGAAGAACGCCGAGGCGCTGAAGCTGGGCACCATCGAGACCGCCAAGGAGAGCCAGCGCGGCATCGTGGATATCGAGACCCTGCAGCAGACCAACAAGAGCCTGATCGAGACGCTGGACGAGCTGAACAAGATCCAGAGCGAGGGCCGCGCAAAGCGCGCTGCCGCCGAGCAGGAGCTGAACCGCATCGAGGACGAACTGAAAGCAAAAATGATGGAGATCCGGAGCTGAGATGGCAAACGCAGATTTTTCGCAGAACAAACAAACCGCACCCGGCGGTTTTGACGCGGGCAGCTACCGCGAACAAAAGCAGCCGGAGCAGGCCGTGCCGCTGACACCTCTGCAGCAGAAGCTGGCAGGGCTGGAAGCAAAGCTGCCCGCTGCGCTTTCCACCCGGGCGGCGGCGCTGGCCTTGAGTGTAGTGGTGATGCTGGCCGCCTTTTTGTCGGCTTTGGCAGCGCCAAGCTGCGGGGCAAGTACAACACTGCCCGTCAGTGGTTCACCGCAGGGGTCGCCGCCGACAACGGTTATAACCTGAGCGAGGAGCTGACCACCCGGGAGAATACGGCGGCGAATATTCTGACCACTGCCTCCAACACCCTTGGCGCAGACAGCGCCGAGGTGCTGGCTGCACAGACGGCGCTGAACGATTTCTCCGCTTGTCTGCAGGCGGTGCAGAACGGCGGTAAAAGCCAGTCGCTGACCTCGCTGCCCTATTATCAGGGCAGCACGATGCACGCGCTGTATCAGGCCGATCAGGCGCTGGGCACTGCCATCGACCAGCTGTATGCAAAGTTGCAGGAGCAGGCCGCAGACCCCATGAAGATGGGTGCGGTGCAGGGACAGTACGGCCAGTTCAACAGTGCAGCCACCATCATTGGTACCTTGCAGTACAATACGGCGGTGTATGAATATCAGAAGGATGTCGGCGGCTTCCCGGCCAGTGTGCTGGGCGCAGTTGCCGGCGTGAAGGAGGTTGAGCCCTTCGCATGAAAAACTTTGCAAAACGCATCAGCGCACTGGTGCTGGCCGTGGTGGTCAGCGCGGCGGTGTTGTGCCCGGCGGCCTTTGCTGCCCAGCTGCCCAGCCTGCCCAAGGATCAGTGCGTGGTGGATGGTGCCGGTGTGCTGAGCAGCAGCACTGTGCAGACCATCACCGAACTGAACGCCCAGCTGGAATCCAGCTGCAGCGGCGCGCAGATCGGTGTACTGACAGTAGAATACACAGGCAATGATTCCACAGAGGATTACGCCACACAGGCTTTCAACGCGTGGGGCATCGGTTCGTCCTCCAAGAACAACGGCGTTCTGATTTTGCTGGTGATGGAGTCGGCGCAGTACGCGGACGGCGACTACTACGTGACCTACGGCGACGGCTTCCGCAACACCACGCTGGCAAGTCAGGCCAGTGCCCTCGCTCAGACCATGGAGGACCAGCTCGCCGCAAAGGATTATGACGGCGCGGTGACCACCTGTGCCCGCAACGTGGCAAACACCATCGCGGATATTTACGGAGTCAGCCTTTCCGGCGGCAACGGCGGTACCGTGCAGCCCGGCTATCAGGGCGGGCAGAGCAGCGGCGGCAGCACCCTGACCGACATCCTGACCCTTGTGGTCAGCGTTGTGTTGCTCATCGTCATTATCCGGTCGATGGCCTATGTTTTTGCCAGCCCCTGCGGCTGGCTGTGGTGCTTCGGCGGGCCCCGGCCTCCCCGTGGACGGCGGCGCCGGGCCCACATAACCCGCCCCCGCCGGGCGGCTTCTACGGCGGCTTTGGCGGCATGGGCGGCGGCTCCTTCGGGGGCGGTGCCGGGCGCGGCGGTTTCGGCGGCGGCAGCTTTGGCGGCGGCTTCGGTGGCATGGGCGGTGGTTCCAGCCATGGCGGCGGCGGTGGCCGTGGGCGATAATGAGAATAAAAAGAAAGAAAGGCAGTGGTTTTACCATTGTCTTTCTTTTTTACGCCTTTTATCGTGAATGGAATTCATTTGACAAAACAATTTTTGTAACTTATACTGGATGACATCACGAAAAATAAAGGAAGTATCTGTCATGCTGACTCTGGATAAGATCTACCACGCCGCCTTTGTGCTGAAGGACGTAGCGCGCAAGACCGACCTCATCGAAGCCCCCAAGCTGTCCAAGGACTGCCAGCTGTACCTCAAGACCGAGAACCTGCAGGCCACCGGCAGCTTTAAGGTGCGGGGCGCTTACTATAAAATCAGCCAGCTTTCCGAGGAGGAGAGCGCCAAGGGCGTCATTGCCTGCTCTGCGGGCAACCACGCACAGGGCGTGGCGCTGGCTGCTACCCGGCGCGGCATCCGCAGCATCGTCTGTATGCCGGACGGCGCACCCCTGATGAAGGTGGAAAACACCAAAAATCTGGGCGCGGAGGTCTGCCTTGTGCCCGGCACCTACGACGAAGCCCACGATAAGGCCGTGCAGCTGCAAAAGGAGTACGACATGACCTTTATCCACCCCTACGATGACGAGCAGGTCATCGCCGGGCAGGGCACCATCGGTCTGGAAATTCTCGATCAGCTGCCGGATGTGGATGCTGTGGTGGTGCCGGTGGGCGGCGGCGGACTGATTTCCGGCATTGCCTTTGCCATCAAGACCCTGCGCCCGGAGGTCAAAGTATACGGCGTACAGGCCGAGGGTGCTCCCAGTATGTACCGCAGCCTGCACGAGCACAAGTACCAGACCCTGAAAGCAGCTTCCACCTTTGCGGACGGCATTCAGGTCAAGACCCCGGGCGAGTTGACCTACCAGCTGTGCGAGCAGTATGTGGACGATATCGTCACCGTGACCGAGGACGAGACCGCAGCAGCCATTCTCTCCCTGATGGAGAACCAGAAGCTGGTGGCTGAGGGTGCAGGTGCTGTGCCGGTGGCGGCAGTGCTGTTCCACAAGCTGCCGGTGGAGGGCAAAAAGGTGGCCTGCGTCATCTCCGGCGGCAACATTGATGTGAACATCCTGAACCGCGTCATCACCCGTGGTCTTGTGATGAGCGGGCGCAAGGCAAACCTGACCATCGCGCTGGAGGACAAGCCCGGCCAGCTGAAAAAGGTGGCCGAGGTGGTGTCCCGCTGCGGCAGCAATGTGGTGTCGGTGCAGCATGACGGCTCCGACCCCAATATGCCCATCTCCAGCTGCTTCCTCAAGCTGACGCTGGAGACCCGCGATGCCGCCCAGATCGAGCAGATCCGCACCGAGCTGACCAAGGCCGGTTTCCAGCTGGTCACCGAAAGAGTATAATAGAGATAATTGGACGATTTGGAATAGCCGACGCGTTCGCTCTGGCTATATTCAGCGGAAATTTTATTTTTATATTTTGCAATCCAGAAAAGCCTGCGGGCTTTTCTGGATTGCCTTTTCACGAGAAAGGCCATGGTCGAAACGGCAGCGATTGAGATGCCGCTTCATATGTGCCGACCCCTTCGGTGAAAAATGCGTTTGTCGTGCCCGCAGGGCATGACAAACGCAAAATAAAAAAAAAGAATGATTCCGCTATTTATGGCCAGCAACGACGACGACCGCCGCCAGTGGCGGAAACAGGGAGGAGTTGTTGGGGCAGCGGCCAGCAAGACGCAAGTGCCGCCCAAGGCACGATGCGGATGCTGGGTGCCGCAACCCGTTAGCGGAGGCCATTCTAAATTGTGATTTTATAACAAAGGAGAACTGCTACTATGAAAGTCGTATCTACCGCCAACGCACCTGCCGCCATCGGCCCTTACAGTCAGGCACTGGATCTGGGTAATATGGTGTTTGTGTCCGGGCAGCTCCCGGTAGACCCCGCCACCGGCACCATGGCTGATACCGTGGAGCAGCAGGCTGCCCAGAGCCTTGCCAACCTGAAGGCGATTCTGGCCGAGGCTGGGCTTTCCATGAACAACGTGGTCAAGACGGTGATCTTTCTGGCCGACATCAACGATTTTGCCGCAGTGAATGCAGAGTACGCCAAGGCCTTTGCCGAGCCGTTCCCTGCCCGCAGCTGCGTGCAGGTGGCAGCCATCCCCAAGGGCGCAAAGCTGGAGATCGAGTGCATCGCCGTGCGGGACTGAGCGAATAAAGACAAGAAAAGCGGGACACCGGAGCATCTGCGGATGCTTTGGTGTCCCGCTTTTTGATAACATTTAAAACTGGTGCGTTTACTTCTGCACACCGGCCTCGCATTGCTCGATGAATTGCTTGGCCACCCGGGGCTGCGGCCGCCGGCACGCAGAGCGAAGGCCTCGGCCTTGAGCAGCAGCTGCTCGGTGGGCATCTGGATGTTGTGCTGCTTGGCAAGCTGCTCCAGAATGGTCTCGAAGCGGGCCTTCTCCGGCCGCTGGAAGGTGACCGTCAGGCCGAACCGGGCGGAAAGGCTCATCAGCTCCTGCCGGGTGTCGGCTTCGTGGATGTCATCACCGGTGCGGTCCGAGAGGGTCTCCTTGATGAGGTGGCGGCGGTTGGAGGTGGCGTACACCGCAATGTTCTGGGCACGGCCGCCTACGCTGCCCTCCAAAATGGCCTTCAGGGCGGCAAAGTTGTCGTCGTTGGCGGTAAAGCTCAGGTCGTCGATGAACAGGATGAACTTGAGCGGGTTTGCCGCCAGCTTGTCCATCAGATCGGGGATCTGGTACAGCTGGTTCTTCTTCACCTCAATGAGCCGCAGCCCTTCGGGGGCAAACTCGTTGGCAATGGCCTTTACCGCGCTGGATTTGCCGGTACCGGCGTCACCGTACAGCAGCACATTGTTGGCGGGCATCCCGGCTAGCAGTGCCTTTGTGTTGGCGATCACCTTTTCCCGCTCCTTCTCGTAGCCGGGCAGTTCGGAAAGGCGCTGCGGGTCGGGGTATTTTACCGGCACAAGCTGGCCGTTCTCCACCGTGAATACATGGTGCTTTGCAAACATGCCATAGCCCTTTTTTTGCCCACCTCACTCATGCGCTGGGCATAGGCGGCGGCAAGGTCAAGCTCACAGGTCTGCCACCGGGGCAGGAAAGCCAGTTCCGGCCGCTGCGCCTGCTCCGAGTAGGCGGTCTGGAACAGTTCGTCCAGCGTCAGCCCGCACAGCTGCTGCAAAAACTGTAGCTCGCTGTCCAAGGCGCTTTGCAGCAGCGCGTCCAGCTGCCCGGCAGCGGCCTGTCGCACGCAGATGGTCTCGGCCTCCAGCACAGCATTGCTCAGGTAGCTGCCCCAGTTGGTGGTGTACTCGAACAAAGCGGCCTCAAAGGCGGCTACGGCATCGCACACCGGGCCGTAGGAGGAGCAGCCCGCCTCCATGCGGTCGGTCAGGTCTAAAAGCTTTGCCACAACAGGGTCGTTCAGCAGGGCGCGGAACACAACAAGCCCATGCAGATGGGCATTCCATTCTCTCAGTTTCATAGGTCGATCCCTTTTCCTCTCCATTAGCACATACCCTACAAAACGCAGGTACGCAGATATCAAAAGTATACAGCGGTTCGGGCGGGGATGCAAGGGGTGTTAAAAATGCTTCATCTTTGGGGTGATTCAGGTTACAAATTGTCGATTGACAAAAGCCCGGTTTATAGTATAATTTACATCAACAAATGCGCAGATGGGAAAAAGTACCACACGATCCCCACTGTTCAGAGAGCTGCCGTCTGGTGCAAGGCAGTCAGCGTTTCGTGCGGAAAATCATCCCGGAGCAGCCTGCCCAACGGGTGCAAACCCCTGTAAGCAGCGCCGGTTGCAGCCGTTACCGTGCAGGGCTTTGTTGGAAGCCCGTGAGAGGGTGTGCACAGCACGCCAACGAGAGTGGTACCGCAGAGAGCTTGATGTTACAAGGTCTTTGTCTCTTGAAGAAAGCAGGGGACAAGGGCTTTTTCTTTTTCAAAAGCTCTCCCTGAGGGAACGGATAAGAAGTGGAACAGGAATAGGAGCAACACCATGCAGTTGAATGGTTCTCAGATCTTTGTAGAGGTCCTGTGCGAGCAGGGAGTGGACACTCTTTTTGGCTACCCCGGCGGCGCTGTGCTGAACCTTTACGACGAGCTGTATAAGAATGCCGACCGCATCACCCATGTGCTTACCGCCCACGAGCAGGGCGCAGCCCATGCAGCGGACGGCTACGCCCGCGCCACCGGCCGCACCGGCGTGGTGCTGGCCACCAGCGGCCCGGGTGCCACCAATCTGGTCACCGGCATTGCCACCGCCTATATGGACTCGGTGCCCATGGTGGCCTTTACCGGCAACGTGCCCACCAGCAGTATCGGCAAGGACGGCTTTCAGGAAGCTGTACATCGAGGGCATTACGGTGCCCATCACAAAGCATAACTTCACGGTGCGCCGGGTAGAGGACTTGGCTGACACCATGCGGGCAGCCTTCCGCATTGCGCAGAGCGGCCGCAAGGGCCCGGTGCTGGTGGATATCCCCAAGGACGTGACCGCAGCGGTGTGCGAGTTCACCCCCAAGCAGCCGGAGCCTATCCGCACCGTGACTACCTATAATGAGGAGCAGGTGCACTGGGCGGCAGACCTCATCAACGCCGCACAACGTCCGCTGGTGTACTTTGGCGGCGGCGTGCGCAGCGCAGCCAGCTGCCAGCCGTTGCGGGATCTGCTGCACAAGGCGGAGATTCCCGCAACCTACACCCTGATGGCCGCAGGCGTTGTGCCCTACGGCGACCCGATGAATCTGGGGATGCTGGGGATGCACGGCTGCTACACCTCCAACCGGGCGGTGGCAGAGTGCGATGTGCTCATCGCGGTGGGTACCCGCTTTTCCGACCGCGTGGCGCTGAACCCCAAGACCTTTGCCAAAAACGCCACCATCATCCAGATCGATATTGACGCCAGCGAGCTGGGCAAGAACGTGGATGTGGATCTTTCCATCGTGGGCGATGCAGCCTATGTACTGAACGCCATGCTGCCCCAGATCAAGCCCGCCAAGCACCCGGAATGGATGAAGATGATCCAGAGCTGGCAGGCACAGGATTACCACCCCGTGTCTGACCCCACCCGGCTGATGCCCCATCAGGTCATCGGCGAGGTGTGCAACCAGTGCGGCCCCGATGCCGTGTATGTTACCGACGTGGGTCAGCACCAGATGTGGGCGGCGCAGTACCTGCGCCACACCAAGAGCCGTGGCTTTATCACCAGCGGCGGCCTTGGCACCATGGGCTTTGGCTACGGCGCTGCCATTGGTGCCCAGATGGCACTGGGACGCCAGCAGCGTGTGGTGATGTTTACCGGTGACGCCTCCTTCCACATGAACCTGAACGAAGCCTGCACCGTCAGCTACGAGCTGCCCATCATCACGGTCATCTTCAACAACTCGGTGCTGGGCATGGTGCGCCAGTGGCAGACCAGCTTTTACGGCAAGCGTTACAGCCAGACCGACCCCCACCGCAAGACCGATTTTGTCAAGCTGGCAGACGGCTTTGGCCTGAAGGGCTACCGCTGCACCAACCTGCCGGAGTTTCAGGAAGCCTTTGCAGATGCCTTGCAGCAGAAAGGCCCCACTTGGATCGAGTGCATCGTCGACAAAGACGAAAAGGTGCTGCCCATGATCCCCGGCGGCGGCGATATCAACGACATCATCATGGAATAAGGAGGACACAGCATCATGAAATCTGATCAGCGCAGGGTCATCAGCCTGCTGGTGGACAACCAGAGCGGCGTTCTGGCCCGGGTGTCCAGCCTGTTCTGCCGCCGCGGCTTCAATATCGACAGCCTTACGGTGTCCGCCACCAACGACCCGGCAGTCAGCCGCATCACAGTGACCATTACCAGCGATGAAAAGGCCTTGCAGCAGCTGGTATTGCAGACCGAGCGGCTGGAAGTCACCCGGCAGGTGTTCGTGCTGGACAGCGAAAAATCGCTGGAGCGGGAGCTGCTGCTGCTCAAGGTGGAATCGGACGTGCACAACCGCACAGAGCTGCGGGAGATCGCCTGCATCTACAAGGCAAAGATCATTGATCTTTCCCCGGACAGCATGGTGTTTGAACTCATCGGCCGGCCGGACAAGCTGGACGCATTTTTGAAAATGTTCGAGGGCTACAACATCCTTGAGCAGTGCCGCACCGGCGTTACTGCGCTGGAGCGCGGCGGGATGCACCAGCATATGCAGAAGCCGCCGCAGGAGGTGCGCTCCGTCCAGCTGCCCCCGCCGGGCGAAAGACGGGCATAAATCACATTGCTTTTCCGCTCAGGGTGAGCGAAAGATAGAACAGAGCATACAAGACCGGAAGATAAACCAACCAGTAAAGGTAAAAGGAGACTAACGATTATGGCTATCAAGAAATACTACGATTCCGACTGCAACCTCGGCGTGCTGGACGGCAAGACCGTCGCTGTTATCGGCTTCGGCAGCCAGGGTCATGCACACTCTGAGAATCTGGCCGAGAGCGGCGTCAACGTTGTGGTCGGCCTGCGCAAGGGCTCTGCCCACTGGGCAAAGGCTTCTGAGTTCGCTGCCACCCATGACAACTTCAAGGTGATGGAGGTGGAAGAGGCTGCCAAGGCCGGCGATGTTGTCATGATGCTGGTGCCCGACGAGCTGTGCGCCGATATCTACAACACGCAGGTTGCTCCCTACATGACCGAGGGCAAGGCACTGGCCTTTGCACACGGCTTCAACATCCACTTCAAGACCATCACCGCTCCCAAGAACGTGGACGTCATCATGATCGCTCCCAAGGGCCCCGGCCACATCGTGCGCCGCCTGTACACCGAGGGCGAGGGCTGCCCCTCTCTGATCTGCGTGGAGCAGGACTACACCGGTAAGGCCAAGGATATCGCACTGGCTTATGCTTCCGGCATCGGCGCAGGCCGTGCAGGCATTCTGCAGACCACCTTCAAGGAGGAGACCGAGACCGATCTGTTCGGCGAGCAGGCCGTTCTATGCGGCGGCGTTTCCGACCTGATCCAGGCCGGCTTCGAGACCCTGGTGGAGGCCGGCTACGAGCCGGAGATGGCCTACTTCGAGACCTGCCACGAGATGAAGCTGATCGTTGACCTGATCAACGAGGGCGGCTTCTCCAAGATGCGTTACTCCATCTCCAACACCGCTGAGTACGGCGACTACCGCACCGGCAAGCGCCTGATCACCGCCGAGACCCGCAAGGAAATGAAGAAGGTTCTGACCGAGATCCAGGACGGCACCTTCGCTTCCGAGTTCCTGACCGAGATGAGCCCCAACGGCGGCCGCAAGGTGCACTTCCTGGCAAAGCGCCGCATGGAAGCAGAGCTGCCCATCGAGAAGGTGGGTGCTGAGCTGCGCAGCATGATGAGCTGGCTGAAGAAGTAAGAGGAGAACCCTCTCAGGCCGCCTTTCGGCGGCAGCTCCCCCGAAAGGGGGAGCTTTTTGTTGAAAAGGGAGCCTTATAGATCCTCCGCAAAAACCTCTCCCCTTCGGGAGAGGTGGCACGGCGCAGCCGTGACGGAGAGGGTTTTATCAGAAAAGAGGATTTGCAATGAGAAGTGACAACGTGACCAAGGGCTCGGAGCGCGCGCCCAACCGCAGCCTGTTTTATGCGCTGGGCTACACCCCGGAGGAGCTGGAGCGCCCCCTCATCGGCGTGGTAAGCGCCTACAGCGAGATCGTGCCCGGACACATGAATCTGGATAAGATCGCCGAGGCCGTCAAGGCCGGTGTGCAGATGGCCGGCGGTACGCCCATCCTGATCCCCGCCATCGGTGTATGCGACGGCATCGCCATGGGTCATGTGGGCATGAAGTACTCTCTGGCCTCCCGTGAGCTGATCTGCGACAGCGTGGAGACCATGCTGATGGCACACCAGCTGGACGGCCTGGTGCTGGTGCCCAACTGCGATAAGATCGTGCCCGGCATGGTGATGGCAGCGGTGCGCATGGATGTGCCCGCCGTGGTCTGCTCCGGCGGCCCCATGCTGGCCGGCAGCTACGGCGGCGAGGAAGTGAGCCTTTCCAAGATGTTCGAGGCCGTGGGCGCTTATAAGGCCGGTATGATCACCGACGAGCAGCTGGAGGACTGCACCTGCAACTGCTGTCCCAGCTGCGGCAGCTGCTCCGGTATGTACACCGCCAACAGCATGAACTGCCTGTGCGAGGCCATCGGCATCGCCCTGCCCGGCAACGGCACCATCCCGGCTGTGTACTCCAAGCGCCTGCAGCTGGCAAAGCACGCCGGTATGGCCGTGATGGAGATGGTGCGCAAGGGCATCACCGCGCGCCAGATCATCAACGAGCGCTCCATCCGCAATGCACTGACCTGTGATATGGCGCTGGGCTGCTCCACTAACACGGTGCTGCACCTGCTGGCTATCGCCTACGAGGCCGGTGTGCCCATTGATCTGAAGCTGTTCAACGAGATCAGCGCCAAGACCCCCAACCTGTGCCATCTGGCACCGGCAGGCCCCACCCACATGCCGGATCTGTACGCGGCGGGCGGCATCCCGGCGGTGCAGGCAGAGCTGGCAAAGAAGGGCCTGCTGGACTTGGATGTGCCCACCGTCACCGGCAAGACGCTGGGCGAGAACATCAAGGGCGCACACATCCTGAACGACAAGGCCATCCGTCCCATCGACAACCCCTACTCTGAGACCGGCGGTCTGCAGATCCTGTGGGGCAACATTGCCCCGGACGGGTGCGTGGTCAAGCGCAGCGCCGTGGCCCCGGAGATGCAGCAGCATTCCGGCCCGGCGCGGGTGTTCAACAGCGAGGAGGAAGCTATTGCCGCCATCTACGCAGGCAAGATCGTCCCGGGCGATGTGGTGGTCATCCGCTACGAAGGCCCCAAGGGCGGCCCGGGTATGCGAGAGATGCTCAACCCCACCTCTGCGCTGGCAGGTATGAAGCTGGATAAGACAGTGGCCCTCATCACGGACGGCCGCTTCTCCGGCGCATCCCGTGGCGCCGCTATCGGTCACGTCAGCCCGGAGGCGGCCTCCGGTGGCCCCATCGGCCTGATCGAAGAAGGGGATACCATTACCATTGATATCCCCAACGCCTCCATCACGCTGGGGGTCAGCGATGCAGTGCTGGCCGAGCGCAAGGCAAAGTACGTTGCGCCCGAGCCCAACATCAAGACCGGCTGGCTGAGCCGTTACGCCCGCATGGTCACCAGTGCAAATCTGGGTGCAGTGCTGAAATAAACGTAACGAAAGCGCCTGTTGTGCGGATGCACAACAGGCGCTTTTGTCACTCTCCGTATTTCATGAGCATGGCGCGGACGGTGAGGAAGATGATCTTCCAGTCCACCCAGAAGCTGCGCTCCTGGATGTATTTCATATCCAGCGCCACCCACTCGTCAAAAAGCCATCTCGTTACGGTGGGGTGCAATCTGCCAGTAGCAGCTCAGTCCGGGGGTGACGTACAGCCGCTGGCGCTGGTAGTCGCTGTACAGCTCTACCTCCCGGGGCAGTGCGGGGCGCGGCCCCACGATGCTCATATCGCCCTGCAGCACGTTGAGCAGCTGTGGCAGCTCGTCCAGACTGGTCTTGCGCAGAAAACGTCCCACCCGGGTAATGCGGGGGTCGCCCTTGATCTTGAACACCGGGCCGTCCATCTGGTTCTGGCTCAGCAGCTCATTCAGCTGCTCCTCGGCGTCCGGGCACATGGTACGAAACTTATACAGCCAGAACAGCTTGCCGTCCCGTCCTACCCGCCGCTGCCGGAAAATAGCTCCGTCTCCGGGGCTGTCCAGCACGATGGCAAGGCTGATCAGCAGTGCCATCGGCGCAAGCAGGATCAGCGCCAGCAGGGAGAACACGATGTCCTGTGCACGCCGCAGCACCCAGTAACGCCGGTGGCTGCGCAGCGTCTTTTCCCGGTCGATAGAAATTTGCGGGGCGGCGCTGATTGTTGACTCCATGCAATGACCCACTCCTGCCTGTAAAATGTGTAGAATCTTTACCTTATTTTAACATAAAACAGGACGCAATTCAACCGAATGAAGCGCGGCGGGCAGGGGACTGTAAGCCTGCTGAAAAAAAGTGAAAAAAAAGGTGGTTGACAAAACCCTTTTCTCATGCTAAAATAAACAAGTCGTCCGGTGCACGGATGCACAACAACTGAATATGGGCGTGTTCCCGAGTGGCCAATGGGGACAGACTGTAAATCTGCTGCTTTCAGCTTCGGTGGTTCGAATCCACCCGCGCCCACCAAAAAGCCTCAACGTATGCAAGTACGCTGAGGTTTTTGTTTTGTAACAAGGCTAAACTCATAGGGCGGGTGGATTCGAACAGCTGCGGCGCTGTCGCAGAAGACAGCGTAAAAACAGCCCAGTGGGCTGTTTTTAGCAGCGCGGCTCGCGTAATCCACCCGCGCCCACCAAAAGCCTCAGCGTATGCGAGTACGCTGAGGTTTTTGTTTTGTAACAAGGCTAAACTTATAGGGCGGGTGGATTCGAACAGCAACAGCGACGACCGCTGCCAGCGGCAGAAACAGGGAGGAGCTGTTGGGGCTGCGGCCAGCAGGATGCGCGTGCCGCCCAAGGCACGATGCAGCCGCTGGGAGCCGCGACCCGGGTTCCTTTTCTGCGCGGCTCGCGACATCCACCCGCGCCCACCAAAAAACCGCAACGTATCAAAATACGCTGCGGTTTTGCTTTTTACGATACTTTTTCCTGCTATTCTGCTTCGCCCTCCCATCAGAGCAGCTGTGCTAGAATACTGTTTTGCACAATAAGCCCGGCGGGGGTCAGGGCGAGGATGCGGCCATCGAAGGTGGCGTATCCGGCGCGGACACAGTTTTGCACAAAGGCCAGTTGCGCGGTGGAAAACTGCTTGCCGTACAGGGCTTTGTAGGCATCAAGGTCGAGCCCCTTGCGCAGCCGCAGCTGCAAGATCAGGTAGTCCTCTGCACCGCAGCTGCCGTCCATGATGGGTGCGGCGGCGTCCTGCAGAAAGGCGACGGTGTCCGGCGCGTAGCAGAACCGCTTGCCGCCCATGCAGGAGTGTGCCGCAGGGCCAAGGCCAAGATAATCGCCGCAGTCCCAGTAGATGAGGTTGTGACGGCCTTCATAGCCCGGCTTTGCAAAGTTGGAAATTTCGTACTGGCGGTAGCCGTGGTGTTCCAGCTGCTCCACGGCATAAAGGTAGAAATCGGCGGCTTCATCGCTTGTGGGCAGACCCTCCGGCGGGTGCTTGCCGAAGGCAGAGTCCGGCTCAATCTTTAAAAGGTAAGCCGAGATGTGGGTGGCACCGCCTTTTTCAATCAGCTCCAGTGTCTCGTCAAACTCGGCCTGCGTATAGTGGGGCAGCGCTAGCATGATGTCGCCGCTGATGTTCTCGAACCCGGCGCGCCGGGCGGCGGCAAAAAGGCTGCCCGCGCCTGCTTGGCATTGTGCGGGCGGCCAAGGGTGCGCAGCTGGGTGTCCCGGGCAGACTGCACCCCGAAGGAGATGCGGTTCACCCCTGCCGCCCGGAAGCCCCGCAGGCTCTCCTCGGTGACGGTCTCGGGGTTTGCCTCCAAGGTGATCTCAGCACCGGGCACGGGGTCTGCTGCCCGGATGAGCCGTTCTGCCTGCGCCGGGGTGAGCAGGCTGGGCGTGCCGCCGCCGAAATAGAGGGTGTCCGGCCGCAGGGGCGCGTCCGGCGCAAAGCGGTGCAGCTCCCGCAGCAGCGCGTCCACATAGGCGTCCGGTACGCCCCGCTCTCCGCGGGTGGGAATAAAAATCGCAGTACCGACATTTGGAAAAACAGTAGGGAATATGCAGATAAAGTCCAAGGGACATACAATATCACAGCCTTTTTCATGAAACGTTCATTTCTATGCAGTATACTATATTCCGTAGACCGGAGAGAGAAATGCTCCGGCAGAATAGACTGGAGGAACCCAGATGAGTTATAACAATTACAACCGTGGCTATGCAGAGCCTACAATGACCTCGGCTGATTATATGACCCGCACCTACCGCTGGATGGCGCTGGGACTGCTGATCACCTTTGCAGCGGCCTTTGTCACAGCGACCACCCCGCTGTTTTATGTGGTCAATTCGCTGTACCTGCTGTTCACCATTGCCGAGCTGGCGCTGGTGTTCGTGCTGAGCGCCCGGGTGCAGAATATGTCCGTGGGTGCGGCAAGAGGGGTGTTCTTAGGCTACGCCCTGCTCAACGGCATGGTACTGAGCTACTATTTCCTTGCCTTTGATCTGGGCACACTGGTGCTGGCTTTCCTTGCCACCTCGCTGTACTTCGGTCTGATGGCAGTCTACGGCACCACCACCCACAAAGATCTGTCCGGCTGGGGCCCCAAACTGATGATGGCACTGTTTGCGCTGATTATCACCGGCTTGGTGTGCTGTTCGGCATGGGCTTTATGGGCACGGTGCTGTATTCCGGCATCGGTCTGGTGGTGTTCATGTTGCTGACCGCCTACGACACCCAGAAGCTGAGCCAGATGTACTCCTACTACGCAGGGGACAGCGAGCTGGCGGAAAAGGCTTCCATCTACGGCGCACTGACGCTGTATCTGGACTTCATCAACATCTTCCTGTATGTGGTGCGTCTGCTGGGTCTCAACAGCCGCCGCCGCGATTAAGCGTACAGCGCTGCAACATTATTGATAAGCAAAAAATCGGTCAGGCCTGCGGGTCTGACCGATTTTTTTGCGTAAAAAAGGGATAACGGAGCATCCCCGGATGCTCCGTTATCCCTAAAATTTTAGTTCGATGCTCAAAGCATCTTTACAGCCAGTGCCTCGGTGGTGCGCTCCTGCGCTTCGGTGCTGCCGGGCTTATCGTCCAGAATGTACCGCAGCACCAGCACTTCGGCTACATACAGCACCGCCACCTTGATGGGGATGCTGCCGGAATCCAGCGGGCTTTCCTGTGCGCCGCACAGCAGCACGATGTCTGCCAGTTTTGCGCCGGGGGAGTCCTCGTAGTGGGTGATCAGGATGATCTTTGCGCCGTTGGCCTTGGCGGTGCGCAGGGTCTCCATCAGGTCCCAGGTAGCGCCGGAGTAAGAGACGAACAGCACCACGTCCTGCTCGGTCATCAGGCTGGCAGCCATGACCTGCATGTGGCTGTCGGCAACGGCACGGAACTTGTTGGTGATGCAGGCGAACCGGGCGCAGATCTCTTTGGCGGCGGCCATGCTGCCGCCCTGTCCCATGCAGAACACCTGCCGGGCGCTGTGCAGCAGCGCCACAGCCTGATCCACCGCCTGCGGCGAAAGGGCGTTTTGGGTGCCATTGATGGCGGTCATGAACAGTGCTGAGGCGTGCTCGCACAGGGTGGCGGTGTCGGCGTCCGGGGCGGGCTCCTGCTGGTTTACCAGCACACCGGTGGCATTGGCCTGCGCCAGCGCAATGCGCATTTCGTGGTAGCCCTCAAAGCCCAGCGCCCGGCAGAACCGGAACACCGTGGCCTCAGCCACCTGACACTCTCTGGCCAGCGATGATATGGACAGATACTGTGCCTCCGCAGCGTGCTGCACCAGATATTCGGCCACCGTGCGGCCGGATTTTGTCAGGTCGCCCTGATGCTGCTGCAGCAGCTCCCAAAAATTTGTAGACATTCTTCCCTCTCCTGACTTAGGCCGCCGGCGGTGCCGGTGCCGTGTTCGTGCTTACCTTCTTATATAAAAGTATAAGAGAAACCGCGCCGCTGTGCAAGAGGCGTAATGAACACATTTTACCCGCCGATTCTGTGCAGAGGGCACAGTTTTGAAGGAAAAAACGCTCCAAATGGTGAAAATGCTTTTCATTTTTACAATTTCAAAGCTGAAAGTGATTTTCAGAACAGCCGGGGAAAGTGTACCATTTTGTAACTATTTTGACAAGTAAAGTGGATGAAAATATTGTGTTTTTTCTGATATCCCACAATTTTGTGCAGACTGCCGGGTTTAAAAATGAAAATTTATGAAAAGAACGAATAGACAAAATGAAAATAATTTTCTATAATTAGGCTACAAACAACGGCTGCGGACACGAGCAGCCGCTACGAGCAAAACGGAGTACGATCCCCCGATGGGTCGAAGAAGATGAACAAGGAGAATCTACCATGAAAAACTGCATTTCCCGCCGTTCCTTCCTGAAGGCTGCCGGTATTCTGGGCGCTGCCGGTGCACTGGCCGCCTGCGGCGGTTCCTCCTCCACCAGCACTGCTGCTTCCTCTACCGCTTCCTCTGCTGCAAGTGCAGCCGGCACCGGCGCAAGCATCAAGCTGTGGACATACCCCATCGGCGGCTGGGGCAATGACGAGACTGTCCAGAACCTGATCTCCAGCTTCAACGCAAAGTATCCCGATATCAAGGTGACCGTGGAGTATCTGGACTACACCAACGGCGACGATCAGGTGAACACCGCCATCGAGGGTGGCAGCGCACCCGACCTGATCATGGAGGGTCCCGAGCGTCTGGTGGCCAACTGGGGTGCCAAGGGCGTTATGGCTCCGCTGAACGATCTGTGGACCGATGATGCCAAGAAAGACATCTACGCTTCTGTGGAGTCTGCCTGCCACAACGAGAAGGGCGACTACTACGAGTACCCCCTGTGCATGACCGCACACTGCATGGCCGTGAACATGACCAAGGTCAAGGAAGTGGGCGCGGACAAGTACATTGATACCGACAAGCACACTTGGAGCACCGAGGGCTTCCTGAACACTGTGGACGCACTGTACAAGGGCGGCTACGAGAACGTGGCAGCCATCTACTGCAGCGGTCAGGGCGGCGACCAGGGCACCCGCGCCATCATCAACAATATGTACGGCGGCACCTTTACCGATGCAGCCCACACCAAGTACACCGCCGACTCTGCCGAGAACATCAAGGCCATTCAGACTCTGTACGATGCAAAGGGCGTCAACTTCGATCCCTCCATCAACGGCGGCGAGGAGATCACCCTGTTCCGCAACGGCACCCTGCAGATGGCTTTCTGCTGGAACATTGCACAGCAGCTGAACGCTGACACCGCTGCCGCAGGCCAGACCATCAGCGGCGACGAGATCTTCCCCATGGCATTCCCCACCGAAAGCGGCGACCCGAAGCTGTGCGGCGGCATCTGGGGCTTCGGCATCTTTGATAACGGCGACGAGGCCAAGATTAAGGCTGCAAAGACCTTTATCGAGTTCATCGCTGCCGACCCCGATCAGGTCAAGGACAGTGTGCTGGCTTCCACCTACTTCCCCGTCCGCACCAGCGTGGGCGACATCTACGCCGGCAACGAGGTCATGAGCGAGTATAGCAAGTTCATGGGCTATCTGGGCGACTACTACCAGATCACCCCGGGCTGGACCACTGCCCGCACCGAGTGGTGGAACATGCTGCAGCGCGTGGGCTCCGGCGAGGCCGTCGAGACTGCCGTCAAGACCTTTGTGGACAACGCAAACGCAGCCGCTGCCGCCGAGGCATAAGCGCTACTTTTTCTGAACTGCATCACAGCTGAACCGCAAGGCCCCTTCCTCCGGGTGAGGGAGGGGCCCTTTACGGAAAAAACACTCTCAAACGAAAGGTTTGGTGATCCTCTTGGCTGCAAAGACGGCAATGAAAGAGCCCAAACGCAGCAGTGCGCTGGTACGGCGCGAAACCTTCGCCTCCTACTGCTTCCTGCTGCCCAGCCTGATCTTCTTTCTGGGCTTCGTCATCTACCCCATGATCCTCTGCGTGGTGACCAGCTTCTTTGACTCCACCATGAACCGCGCGGATATCTTTGTGGGGATGGCAAACTACAAGACCCTGTTTGCCGACCCCATCTTCCTTGGCGCATTAAAGAACACCTTCGTCATCGTTATCGTGTCGGTGCCCATCACCTGCATCTTCTCGCTGTGGGTGTCCTCCGCCATCGTAGACCTGCCGGAGTGGGCCACCAGCCTTTTCCGCTGCGTGTTCTACCTGCCCGTGGTCACCGGCTCTGTCGCTGTTACCGTGGTGTGGAAGTGGATGTACAACAACTACTATGGCATCTTCAACTATCTGGGCAAGAGCCTTGGTATTCTGGACAAGAACATCAACTGGCTGGGTGACGAGCGGTTTGCACTGGGCTGTATCATCCTGATTTTGCTCACTACCTCCGTGGGTCAGCCCATCGTGCTGTACGTTTCGGCACTGGGCAACGTGGATCAGTCCATCGTGGAGGCTGCCGAAGTGGACGGCGCGACCGACTTCCAGTGCTTCTGGAAGATCAAGTGGCCGGCCATTATGCCCACCACCCTGTACATTCTGGTCATCACCACCATCAACTCCTTCCAGTGCTTTGCACTGATCCAGCTGCTGACCTCCGGCGGCCCCAACCACAAGACCGATACCATTATGTACTACATCTACTACACCGCCTTCAAGCAGTACAAGTACGGCTACGGCAACGCCATGGGCGTGGTGCTGGCGGTGATCATCGCCATTCTGTCTGCTGTCCAGTTCAAGCTGGGCAACAAGGATAATTAAGGAGGTGCGGAACAATGCGTGCAACTGCTGCAAAAAAGCAAAAACCGTTGGAGCGCCATCCCAGTAAACTGAAAAAGATGAGCGCCTACGCCATTCTGGCGATCATCCTCATCAGCATCATGGCGGTGCTGTTCGCCTTCCCGCTGTACTGGATCATCACCGGCTCCTTCAAGACCGGTGCCGCCATCAACGCCACTACCCCCGAGTGGTGGCCCAGCCAGTGGGTGCTGACCAACTACCAGAAGCTGTTTGCCGGCAAGCGTGCCCCGCTGTGGCAGCTGGCTGTGCCCTTCGGCTCCAAATGCAGCGCCAGCGGCGAGCCCGTCTACTTCTCGGTAGGCCCCATGGCTCCCGCTGCCATCCGCTGGATGATCAACACTGTGTTCATGGCCGTTATGTCCATGATCCTTACCTGCCTGACCGCCGCCATGGCCGGTTATGCGCTGGCCAAAAAGCGCTTTGTGGGCCGCAAGCTGCTGTTCACCCTCATCGTCTGCGCTATGGCACTGCCCAAGCAGGTCATCCTGATCCCCCTGCTGCGGGAAATGAGCAGCCTGAACCTGTACAACACCATCTGGGCCGTCATCTTCCCCATCGTGGGCTGGCCGTTCGGCGTGTTCCTGATGAAGCAGTTCAGTGAGGGCATCCCCACAGAAATGCTGGAAGCTGCCCGCATCGACGGTGCCAGCGAGGCACGCACCTTTGTCAAGATCGTGCTGCCCATGGTCAAGCCCGGTATCGGTGCACTGGCCATCTTTACCTTCATCAACAGCTGGAACGACTACTTCATGCAGTTGATCATGCTGTCCAGCACCAGCAACCTGACCATCTCGCTGGGCATTGCAAAACTGCAGGCAGAGAACAGCACCGACTTCGGCCTGATCATGGCCGGTGCCGCACTGGCCGCAGTGCCGATCATCATCATCTTCCTCATCTTCCAGAAGTACTTCACCAAGGGCATCGCAATGGGTGCGGTCAAGGGCTAAAATTGCGACAGCGGCAAGAGGGCAAAAATACCCCCCGCCCGGAGCAAAAAGCCTCAGAACCTGATACGAACGACTATTTTATCTTGAATTATTACTGATTGCAAAGAAGGGCTTGAAACATGAAAGATATCAAAAAATATCAGGGTGTCATCCCTGCCTTTTACGCCTGCTATGACGCAGAGGGCAACATTTCGGTGGAGGGGGGTCAAGGCGCTGACCCGTCACCTGATCGCCAAGGGCGTCAAGGGCGTGTATGTGGGCGGCTCCTCCGGCGAGTGCATCTACCAGCACGTCGATGAGCGCAAGACGGTGCTGGAAGCCGTGATGAGCGAGGCCAAGGGCAAGCTGACCGTGATTGCCCACGTTGGCTGTAACAACACCGCCGACAGCATGGAGCTGGCACGCCACGCCGAGAGCGTGGGCGTGGACGCCATTGCCTCCATCCCGCCCATCTACTTCCACCTGCCGGAGTACGCCATTGCCAAGTACTGGAACGATATGTCCGCAGCAGCACCCAACACCGAGTTCGTCATCTACAACATCCCGCAGCTGGCTGGCACGGCGCTGACCATGAGCCTGCTGAACGAGATGCTGAAGAACCCCAACGTGGTGGCCGTGAAAAACAGCTCCATGCCCACGCAGGACATCCAGATGTTCAAGGATGCCGGTATCGCCGCCCGCGGCGAGGGAAACTTTGTGGTGTTCAATGGCCCGGACGAGCAGTTTGTTTCCGGCCGCGTCATCGGCGCAGACGGCGGCATCGGCGGCACCTACGCCGTGATGCCGGAGCTGTATCTGGCCATGAACGCCCATCTGGAAAAGGGTGAGATCGCAAAGGCCCGTGCCATCCAGTATGAGGCAAACCGCATCATCTACAAGATGTGCTCTGCCCATGGCAACCTGTATGCTGTGCAAAAGGAGATCCTGCGCCGGATGTACGGTCTGGAGCTGGGCAGCGTGCGCGCCCCGATGCCCGGCCTGATCCCCGAGGATGAGCCCATCGTTGCCGAGGCACAGGCCATGATCGAAGCTGCCATCGCAAAGCTGTAACAGGATAAAAGCGCCCCTCTCCGTCTCTTTTTCAGAGGGGAGGCGGGCGCTTCTTTTATTGGAGGAAACGCGAATGATCTGCGATACCCTGCAGCATCTGGGCCGGTACAGGGGGCTGCACCCCAACTTGGATACCGCCATTGACTATCTGCTTACCCACGACCTTGCCGCCATGCCGCTGGGACGCACCGAGGTGGACGGCGATAAGGTGTTCATCAACCTGATGGATGCCACATTGCACCCGAGACGCGGGCTACCACCCGGAGTACCACAAGCTTTATGCTGATTTACAGGTGGATCTTACCGGCAGCGAGGGCTGGGGCTACACCAATCTGCCCGGCGCGGAGATCGGGGAGTTTACCGGGGACTGCGGTTTTCAGGCCAGCGCCAGCGTGGTGACCGGTGCACTGGGCGAGGGACGCTTTGTGCTGTTCTTCCCGGAGGAGCTGCATAAGCCCGGCCTTGTACAGCACGGCTGTGTCAGCGTGCGCAAGGCGGTCGTCAAAATCAGAATGGAGGAGTAAGAATGGATAAGGAAAAGCTGTTTGCACAGATCAAGGGCGGACTCATCGTGTCCTGTCAGGCATTGGAGCACGAGCCGCTGTATACCAAGGAGGGCGGCGTCATGCCCCTGATGGCGAAAGCTGCCGCCATGAGCGGGGCTGTGGGCATCCGCGCCAACACCGTGCGGGACATTACCCAGATCAAGCAGGTGGTGGACCTGCCGGTCATCGGCATCATCAAAAAGGACTACCCCGGCACGCCCATGTACATCACCGTTACCATGAAGGAAGTGGACGAGCTGGTGGCCTGCGGCGTAGACATTCTTGCCGTGCAGGGCACCGGTGCCCTGCGCCCGGACGGCTCCACCTCGGCACAGTTCATCCGCGCCATCAAGGCAAAGTACCCCGAGCAGCTGGTGATGGCTGATTGCGATAACCTTGAAAATGCCATGCTCTGCGCCGAAGCCGGTGCCGACTTTGTAGGCACCACCATGCGCGGCTACACCCCGGAGACCACCGGCATTGATGATATCGACTTTGACTTCATCCGCAAGCTGTCCGCAGAGTGCCCGGCAAAGATCATTGCCGAGGGTCATATCCACTACCCGGAGCAGGCGGTCAAGGCGCTGGAGGCCGGTGCGTTTGCACTGGTGGTGGGCGGTGCCATTACCCGCCCGGCAGAGATCACCGCACGCTTTACCGGTGCCATCAACGCCGCTAAGAAATAACACAAGGGAGTGCCTGCTATGAAACACTATCTTGGTATCGATATCGGCGGCACCGCCGTCAAGCTGGGCATCGTGGACGAGACCGGTGCGGTGCTGGCGAAAGCCGAAGAGAGCGTAAGCTTTGACGGCTACCGCACCCCCATCCTGACCACGGTGCTGAAGGCTGCACAAGCTTTCCTTGCCGCGCAGAGCGTCCCGGCGGAAAGCCTTGCGGGCATCGGCGTTTCTGCCACCGGGCAGATCGACAGCCGCAAGGGTATCGTGGCGGGCACCTGCGGCAACCTGCCCAACTACATCGGCGCACCCATCAAGGCGGAGCTGGAAAAGACCTTTGGTCTGCCGGTCACGGTAGCCAACGACGCCAACTGCATGACGCTGGGCGAGGTGTGGGTCGGCGGTGCACAGGGCTATACGGACGTCATCGGCGTGACCCTGGGCACCGGCGTGGGCGGCGGCATCCTGACCGGCGGCCGTCTGCTGGAGGGTGCGCGGGGTCTGGGCGGTGAGCTGGGCCACTACCGCACCCATGCACTGGACGGCGTGGACTGCACCTGCGGCGCAAAGGGCTGCTGGGAGCGCTACGCCGCCACCACGGCTCTGGTACGGGCCGCGCAGAAAAGCCCGGCCTGGAAAGATGGCCGCGCCATTTTTGCTGCCGCAGAGGCTGACAACGAGACGGTTCTGGCCCTGCTGGACGCATGGACGGACGAGATCGCGCAGGGGCTTGCAGGCATGGTGCATATTTTCAACCCGCAGCTCATTCTGATCGGCGGCGGCGTGAGCGCGCAGCAGAAACTGCTCATCGAACCCATCGCCGCAAAGGTGAAAGCATCCGTCATGCCCGCCTTTGCAGAGGGACTGGAAATTCGTGCCGCACAGCTGCACAACGATGCCGGTATGGTAGGCGCTGTGTACTACTTCCGGCAGACCATGGAAAAGGAGTAATTTGGTTATGAAAACACATATTCTCTGCCTGGGCGATTCCAACACCCACGGCTATTGTGCCGACCCCAACGACTGCGCCGACCACGGCATCCGCTTCAACGAGGACGAGCGCTGGACCTGCCGCCTGCAAAAGGCGCTGGGCGAGGAATATCTGGTCACCGAGGAGGGTCTTTCCGGCCGCACTACCGTATTCGTGGACCCGCTGCACGAATCCATGGATGCGCTGAGCGTGGCCTACGCCCTGCTTAAGAGCCACGAGGTCATCGACCTGCTCATCATCATGCTGGGCACCAACGACGTTAAGGAGCGCTTTGGCGCAAACGCCGCCTGCATCGGCGCGGGCATGGAGCGGCTGCTGCTCAAGGTGAAAAGCGTGGACTGCTGGGGCGGCAAAGCGCCTAACATTCTGGTGGTGGCACCGCCCTGCATCAAGGACGGCTTCCACGATGCCGTCATGGGCGCAGGCTGCGTGGAGAAATCCCGCGGGGTCGCCGAACAGCTGCGCATCGTAGCCGAGCGGCAGGGCGTGCACTTTATGGACGCCGCCGAGTGTGAGTTCAACGAGGTGGACTTTATGCACCTGACTTGCAAGGGTCACGCCCGGCTGGCAGAACTGCTGACCGCAGAGGTGCCAAAGCTTTTTGTGCAGTGATGTGAGATGATATCAGAGGTTATGTGGCGCTTTTAGCCTGTTTGAGGATACGGATCACCTTGTATTTGGGTACATACTTTTCCGGGGCGAAATCCTCTTCCAGATAGCCCTGCTCGACACACCAGCGGGCGGCGGCAGCGGCATCGGTGGCTTGTGCAATGGTGGGCTGGGGGCAGCCTGCGTTCTGCCACAGCAGCTCAGCCAGCTGGCCCTGAGTCTTGGGGATGGCTGCATCTGCGGGCAGCAGGTTCTTCAGGATGGCGCGGGTAGTGATCTCGTAGCCGCCCCAGACTGCTGCGCCGCCAATGGCGACTGCTGCAATAGCACCGGCGGCGGACTCTGCGGGTGCTTCGGGCTCTTCAGGTTCGGGCTTCGGCTGAGGAGTATCAACACCGAAATCCTCGTCCAGCGGCTGATCTGGATCGGGTCGGGTCGCCGGAGTAGCGGACCACTGTGCTGTCAGTCTGACAGCACCCCGGGGCATGATGAATGCGATCTCCTCAGTACCCTGCTCCGTATCAGAGCCAAGCGTGCCGACCGTTACGCCAAAGTCCGCGCTGGTGCCTTCTTCCACTTTCCAGTGATGGAATTGCATGTTTTCAGCAGGTGCATCAGCCTTGATCGTGACTTTTTCGCCCGCCTTTACACGCACAAAGCTGTCCTGCGTGCAATTGATTGTACCGCCTTCCACGATGACCGGCAGACTCATTGCGATGGCGGGAATACTGTAGACAGCACTCAGTTCCACAGGCTTGTCAGACATGGTGAACGTAAAAGTTTCGTTTTTGATCTTTGCCCCGCTGGCATCCAGCAGATAATTGTTTTCTGCGTCCACCGTAACATTCAGGCTATTGCCGTCCGCATCGATGATTGCAGTAAGGCTGCCCTTTTTGAGCTTCCAGCCTACGAGCTTGGAAAAGCTTGCGTTGCTGTCGTGACCGGTCACGGTAACGGATGCACCCTCCAGTGCATACACCGTCTCACCGGTGGTATTGTCCGTTTGGGCAGTACCGTTGCTCACCTTGACAGCAGCCTTGTAGACAGCGGTCAGCTTGACGGCTGCATCCGGCATGGTGAAGCTCAGAGGGCTGACCTTCAGCTCCTCTTCGGTCTTGCCGATATTGCCGCCAGATACCTCCCAGTGGTCAAACTGGTAATCCTCGGGGCTGCCTGCGGTCACGGTAACGGCTGCGCCCGGGCGGGCAAAGTCTGCATTGCTGTTACCGTTCACTTTGGCAGTACCGCCGGACACCTCAAGCTTGTTGCTGTGGTGTGCGGTCAGTTCTACATTGCCTGTAGGCATGATGAACGAAAATTCCTTCTGCGCCAGTTTTTCGGCAGAGATCGTAAAGCCTGCGGGAGCATTTACTACTTCCCAGCCGTCAAATTTTCGCTCGTCAGTTTCATCAATCTGGGCGGTGACGGTCACTTTTTGACCGTTGAAGGCCATTTGCACTTCGCTTCCGCCCGCTTTTGCGATTCCATTTTACGGTAATTGCGGAAAACGTCTTTTCCTCAATATGCAGATAGCTGTAGGGTGCATCGGACGGGATGGGTGTAATGCTTCCGTCGATGGCTTCTGTCTCCGCATCCTCGCTGGTGTAGTAGACGTAGTCTGCACCATCCGTGCGCTGGTAGGTGAAGTTCTTGGCAATTCTATTGCCGCTTTCTGCATTACCGCGGATGGTAACAGGACCGTTGCAGGTAATATCGGCGATGCCCTTCCGTCCGCCGATGACCTGATTATACTGGGGTGCATTGATCTCTACTGCACTGGCATTCCGAATGATCAGAGTGCCCTCGTCTGCCTGAGAACGGGCACCTATGGCATAGGTGCCAAAATTACCAGACGCATTGATCGTTACTTTTCCGGTGCAGTCAATCTCTGCCTTATTGCCAATCGCGGAGTAGTTATCGCTGGAGATTGTTACGTTATCTGCATCATTAATATAGATTGTAGCCAGAGGACTGTACGCTCCGCCGTTCAGTTCAATATTCGTGCCCGGCGCAGTTACACGCAGAATACCTGAGAGCTGTACATTATCTGAGCATAATGCACCGTTTTCATATCTGAGTTTACCGGCATTCAAGGTTCCTGCAAGGACATCGTCCTTGTTAGCATCTGTGACCTCTACGCCATTAACTGTGATGCCGTTGCCGTTTTCCGCATCCAGCACACTGACCGCACGGTTGCCGCTGATGTTCAACTGCATCAGTGCATCAGTGCTCTCAGCCAGAGCCGGGGCTGAGAGGGTGAACATCATGCATCCGGTTAGCGCTGCCGATACTGCACGTCGGATAAGTTTGCCTTGTTTCATGGTACAACCTCCTTTTTCCCCTCGTATTATTTACGGGGGGGTATTATTACGGTACTTCCATTATATTACATTTTATCGTATTTTGGAAGGGAAATGGCGCAAAATGCCCAAAAAGAGCACGAATTATCGAAAGTATCACTCTTTGATCGGCTCTGCCCCTGCCGTTCTTCCGCTCTGCGTGCTTTTTTGCCCCAGCACCGCCTTTTTTGTTGACAAGGCACCGGCTTGCTATTATAATAGTGTAGTCAAAATGGCATTCCTGTGCGGCTTTGTGGCTGCGCGAAAGAAATACAGCTAATAACAAGGAGAGATTCTCAAATGGCACAAGAGATCAAGATGTCCGCTGCCGGTCTGAAGGCAATGCAGGAGGAGCTGGAATACCTCAAAACCGTCCGCCGCAAGGAGCTGGCTGAAGAGATCAAGGAAGCCCGCAGCCACGGCGACCTGTCTGAGAACAGTGAGTACGACGAGGCCAAGAATACGCAGGGTCTGGTGGAAAACCGCATCACCGAGCTGGAGCAGACCATCAAGAACGCAGTTGTGATCGACGAGAGCGAGCTGAGCGTGGATAATGTCTCCGTGGGTACTCACGTTACCATCCGCGAGACCGGCGAGGACGAAGCCGAGGAATACGATATCGTGGGTCGCACCGAGGCTGACGCCTTTAACGGCAAGATCAGCGATGAGAGCCCCGTGGGCCACGCCCTGATGGGCAAGGCTGTGGGCGAAAAGGCCGAAGTGCTGCTGCCCACCGGCCAGACCGTGGTGTACACCGTGCTGGCCATCACCCATTCTGCAAACTAAGTAGGAGTAACCATGGAAGAGCAAAAGAGAAATCCCGCTGCGGGTCTGTCCGAGAGCGAGCAGGTACAGGTGCGCCGCCAGAAGCTGGCCGACCTGCAGGCCGCCGGCAACGACCCCTTTACCCTGACCAAGTTCCCGCAGGACGCGTATTCCGCCGACCTGAAGGAAGAATTTAAGGAACTGCCCAACGAGACCGACAGCGGCAAGCTGGTGGCACTGGCAGGCCGTATGATGTCCAAGCGCGTTATGGGGCAAGGCAAGCTTTGCCCACCTGCGCGACGACAAGGGCGATATCCAGCTTTATGTCCGCCGCGACGAGCTGGGTGACGAGGCCTACGCCGCCTTTAAAAAGCTGGACGTGGGCGACATTATCGGCGTGAAGGGCGAGGTGTTCCGCACCAAGACCGGCGAGCTGAGCGTGCGCGCCACTGAGCTGACCCTGCTGGCAAAGAGCCTGCGCCCCCTGCCCGAAAAGTTCCACGGCCTGACCGATACCGAGATGCGTTACCGTCAGCGCTATGTGGACCTGATCGCAAACCCGGAGGTGAAGGACACCTTCATCAAGCGCAGCCGCATCCTGAAGGAGATCCGCGCTTATCTGGACGAGAAGGGCTTTTTGGAGGTGGATACCCCCATCCTGACCCCCTTCGAGATCGGCGCTTCTGCACGCCCCTTCTACACCCATCACAACACCCTGAACATGGACATGGTGCTGCGCATCGAGACCGAGCTGTACCTCAAGCGCCTGATCGTGGGCGGCATGGATCGCGTGTACGAGGTGGGCCGTATCTTCCGCAACGAGGGCATGGACCCCAAGCACAACCCGGAGTTCACCACCATTGAGCTGTATCAGGCCTTTACGGATTTCCATGGCATGATGGATCTGGTGGAGGAGCTGTACAAGCGCCTTGCCCTCAAGATCTGCGGCAGTCTGGTCATTCCGTATCAGGGCAAGCAGATCGATATGAGCTGGGAGCGCCTGACCATGGTGGAGGCTGTGAAGAAGTATTCCGGTGTGGACTTCAACGACTGGCAGACCGATGCGGACGCCATCGCTGCCGCCAAGGCGCACAACGTGGAGCTGCCCGAGGTGCCCACCAAGGGCGCCATTCTGGCCGAGTTCTTCGATGCCTTTGTGGAGGACAAGCTGATCCAGCCCACCTTCATCTACGATTACCCCGTGGAGATCAGCCCGCTGGCCAAGCGCAAGCCGGATGATCCCGCCTTCACCGAGCGCTTCGAGTATTTCATCGACTGCACCGAGTACGGCAACGCCTTCAGCGAGCTGAACGACCCCATCGACCAGAAGGGCCGCTTCGAGCGTCAGGTGGCCGAGCGCAAGGCGCTGGAGCGTTCCGAAAGCTGGCGCAGGACGCTCATGCACTACTCCGCATAAAAAAATGATAGCGATTGTTGATTTGGACATGCTGGACGATTATCTGGAACAGCATCGCAGCAACAACTGAATCAGAGTTTTCTTACATAGCGCACTTTTCATCCGAAGGTGCGCTTTTTTTCTTTTACTCTATAGCAAACCAACTTTTTAATGCAACAGCAACAACGTTGGTTTGCATATCGCAGATATGCTGTTGCGATTGCGCTAATTTCTAGCCTTGCGATAAAATAGTCAAAGGAGGTTTCCACATGAACAAGCACTCACAGTTGAAAATTCGAGGACACACCAAATGACGCTCGACTATTTCTATGGGCAGTCGGGTGAATTGTTCGCCTACTTCCGCATCCCGAAAGCACTCTTTCAGGACAGCCGTTTCCGGCAGCTTTCTACGGATGCCCGGACGCTGTACGGTATCCTGCTCGACCGCATGAGCCTGTCGGTCAAGAACGGCTAGATGGATGGACAGCAGGGACGGGTGTATATCATCTACACCGTCCGGGAAGTGCAGGAATCGCTCTGCTGCGCCGAACACAAGGCGGTCAAGCTGTTCCGGGAACTGGAGCAAATCGACCTGATCGAGCGCAAGCGGCGCGGTCTGGGCAGACCCAGCCTGATTTACGTCAAAGACTTCACCACAGGGCTGTCAAAAACGCACAATCTGAATTGTGCAAACAGCAATTCAGGCGTTGCCCAAAGCGCAGTTCAGGAGCGGCCAAAACCGCAAGCAAATAAGACTGATAAGAATAAGACAGAGATGAATAAACCTGATCCTATCCACTCAGGGGATATTCGGGAGCAACTTGAGGATTATTTTTATCAGGCGTTGGAGGTCGAACTGCTGCTTCGGCTTTTCCCGGATGATGAGGACACCATCTATCAGATCGTGGATTTGCTGGTGGACACCTGTGCCACCAAGCGAAGGATGCTCCGAATCGCCGGGGATGATAAGCCTGCCGAGGTGGTGCGCAGTCGGCTGAAAAAGCTGAATGCCGACCACATCCGCTTTGTGCTGAACAGCCTTGCCGAAAATGCGACCCCCGTGCGGAACATGAAACAGTATCTTCTGGCATCGCTCTACAATGCGCCCACGACCATGAATCTACACTATCAGAACTTAACGAACCATGACTTTGCGCACGGTTCCCGGAAGGCGGGGTGATGTTATCGCAAAGAAAGCAACGATTATCGCAGTCACGAACCAGAAAGGCGGTGTCGGAAAAAGCACCACCTGTGAAAATCTGGGCATTGGGCTGGCAATGGAGGGCAAGAAAGTTCTGCTGGTGGACACCGACCCGCAGGGCAGTCTTACCATCAGCATGGGCTGGCAGCAGCCGGACGAACTGCCCACCACACTGTCTACGCTGATGCAAAAGGCAATGAACGACCAGCCCATCCAGCCCGGTGAGGGCATCCTGCATCATGCAGAGGGCGTAGACCTTATCCCTGCCAACATCGAATTGGCGGGACTGGAAGTGGCTCTTGTAAACAGTATGAACCGTGAGAAAATGCTCAAACAGGTGCTGGACGGAGCAAAACGGGAGTACGATTATATCCTGCTGGACTGTATGCCCTCTCTGGGGATGCTCACTATTAGCGCTTTGGCGGCGGCTGACACCACGCTGATTCCCGTTCAGGCACAATACCTGTCCGCCAAAGGTCTGGAACAGCTTTTGCGGACTGTCGGCAAGGTGCGGCGGCAGATCAACCCGAAATTAAAAATCGAGGGTATCCTGCTCACCATGACGGACAGCCGCACAAATTACGGAAAGCAGATTGACACCCTGATACGCCAAGCATACGGCAGTAAAATCAAAGTGTTCGACCAGACCATTCCCCGGTCTGTCCGTGCCGCCGAAACCAGTGCCGCAGGCAAGAGCATTTTCCAGCACGACCCCAAGGGCAAGGTGGCAGAAGCCTACCAATCTTTAGCGAGGGAGGTGTTGGCGGATGCCGAAAAACGGATTAAACGTAGCTCTGAAAGGGCTAGATGACCTGTTCAGTTCGGAGGAAACCCGGCAGGAGGAACAGCGAGAACAGGTACAGCAGATTCCCGTCAACGAGTTGTTTCCGTTCAAGAACCACCCGTTCAAGGTGCTGGACGATGATGCAATGACCCGGACGGTGGAAAGCATTTCGCAGTTTGGTGTCCTTGCGCCGCTGATTGCCCGCCCCAGACCAGAGGGCGGCTATGAGATTATCTCCGGGCATCGCCGGAAACACGCTGCGGAACTTGCGCATCTGGATACCTTGCCTGTCATTGTACGCAATATGGAGGATGATGCAGCCACGATACTGATGGTCGATTCCAATTTGCAGCGAGAACACATCCTGCCCAGCGAACGGGCGTTCGCGTATAAAATGAAGCTGGATGCGATAAAAAATCAAGGTGCTAGGTCGGATTTAACTTCATCCCAAGTTGGGATGAAGTTGCAAGCACTCGATATCGTCGGTCAGGCAGCAGGAGACAGCCGTAATCAAGTCCACCGTTTTATCCGCCTGACAAACATTGTTCCTGAACTGCTGGACATGGTAGACGAGAAGAAAATCTCGTTTAATCCTGCGGTTGAATTATCTTATCTGGATGAAAATCAGCAACGGGATTTTCTTGAAGCCATGAACGACACGCAGAATGCCCCCTCTCTTTCACAGGCACAGCAGCTGAAAAAGCTGGCACAGCAGGGCGAGTTCAGTTACGATGCAGTCTACGACATTATGAACGAGGAAAAGAAAAGCGAACTAGACACCGTGACCATCAAAAACGAGACCCTGCGGAAATACTTTCCGCGCAACTACACGCCTCGGCAGATGGAAAGCATCATCATCAAGCTCCTCGACCAGTGGCAGATGAAAAAGCAGCAGGCAAAACAGAAGAAACAGGAAGAAGCGCGTTGAGCGCAGACTGAACCAAGAGACCCAATTCGGGTCTTTTTATTTTTCAAAAATAACGGAGGAAACGCCTATGAATAAGACGATAGATTTCAAGACCGCAAAGACCATCGACACCATGAGAAAGAAGATCGACCACATCGACGACGCAGTGACTGGCTTCTTTTCGTTCATGCACATGGCAATGCAGAACGAGCTTGCCAGCACGGATGTCTATTTCGCCGCTGTGTCACCCGTTCTGGATTTGACCGTGATCCAGCCGGAGGAGGCTCCGCACATCCTGCCCTGCTTTGACGAGGACGATGCCGGCTACGGCATCTCCAAGGAGGAGCCGCTGGGTTTCCGCTATAACCCGAAGCAGGTCATCAAGCTGATGGGCAAGCGGTATCTGACCGGGTCGGTGATTTTCCACCGCTATACGGACGATGGCAAGTTCGCACCCCTGACCATGAGCGATATGTTTGCCATCCAGAAGTATCTGGAAACCGCCAGTGTCACGCTGATGGTCGATGAGGATGCGCTGACCTGCATCTGCATCGACTGAGGGGAAGCGGAATGGAAGAAAACACTCTTTCTGTCCCAAATCGCGCCGGGGCAGTACCCGAAACAGGTCGAGATTGACAACGATCTGAAAGCATTGCAGCAGGCAGTCGGTGGCAGCATCGGTGCCAGCTACCCGTTTAGCGACCCGGTTGCCATCGTCTACAACGATGATGGCAAGCTGATGGGTTTGCCCCTGAACCGCGCCCTGCGGGATGAGCATGGCGAAGCCTACGATGTGGTTGCCGGAACCTTTCTGGTGGTCGGTCTGGGTGAGGAAGATTTTGCATCCCTCACCCCGGAATTGGCTGAAAAGTTTGAGAAGAAATTTCACCAGCCCGAAGATTTTATCCGGCTGGGACATCGGATGATGGTCATTCGTGTACCCGATGAGGCAGTCCGCCCTGAGAAAAACAAAGCTGCGCCATCGAAGAATGCAGGTCTTGACCGCTGATTCCTATTTTCTGCACAGGGGGTGATGCAAATGCAGGAAGAAATCGAGCAGAAATCATTGGGTCTGTGCTGTGGCGCAGGGTTACGGCTGGCGGTCTATCTGCGTGGCAAAAACGCCAAGAAGTACCGCCATGGCATGGAGTACGGCTCTGCCCGGTGGGGTACGCCCAAGGACATTGAGCCGTTCATGGCTCCCAAGTTTGCCGACAACATTATCCTGACCAAAACGGAACGGCTGATGATGTCCAACCGCCCACCGGACCCCAAAAACGCCCGGAACAAAAATGTGCTGCTGGTGGGCGGCTCCGGC